>Ga0181346_1000943_pt1 | contig 12894 bp, 9 predicted proteins | sample Su13VDMM15DN_FD_130100 | JGI IMG/M metagenome (GOLD analysis project Ga0181346, IMG submission 130100) | Freshwater viral communities from Lake Michigan, USA - Su13.VD.MM15.D.N | ecosystem: Environmental > Aquatic > Freshwater > Lake | place: USA: Michigan | collected 2013-07-15 | reverse complement strand
TCCATTATTTATTGCACAACAATTGACAGCAATACAAGATGCTACAATTGTTAATGCAATTGAATCATTAAACCAATTTGCTGCAGTTCCTGCAACATTGATATCTAAATTACAAACTATAGTGCCACCATTAACGTCTGCTATATCAAAAGTATCAGCAGTATGTAATGGAGATGTAGACAATTTAAAAATACCAAATAGTTTACTTCCAGAGACTAATAATAGTGATACTAATAATAATGATAATAATGATTATAATGATTTAGTTGCAACTGAGTTTTATACTAAAAAAAATGTATCTCAATCAGATTTAGATGGTCGTTCTGATTTAATTGAATTATTGGTGCAACAACAGGAAGATTTACTAACGTCATTAATAGAAGCGCCTAGTAAGGTATATCAAGATAGTGGAGTACCAAAAAACTATATAGGTAAGATAGGCGATTATTATATTGATTTAGACACACAAACAATCTACGGACCGAAAGCATCAGCTACTGAATGGTAGAACTGTGCGTAAATTACTAATACTTATATTTATAATAAAATTATCATATGGATTCAAAAACACTTATAAAAGCACTAAAAACAGCCGTACGTCAAGTTATTAAAGAAGAATTAACAGAAATTCTACGTGACGGGTTACAAGACACTATTAATGAACTAGGACAACCTAAGAAAAAAATCAATGTTGATTCTAGAATAACAAATGAAACTGTAAAAAAGTCTAAAGTTCAATTTACTGATAATAAATGGGCATCGATTTTAAATGAAACAGATGCATTAATAGAACAACCAGGCGCAATGAATAGTTTAGCAGAACTCATGAATGAAGGAATGGATGACATTCATATGACATCAGCTGATGCTCGTGGTTTTGGAATGATGCGTCAAAATATGAATAATTCAATAACATCTGCAGCTCCTAAAGTAATGGATGACCCAGAAACAGGCAAAACGTATGAAGTTGCACCCGAAGTAGCAAAAGCGTTAACAAGAGATTATTCGCAACTAATGAAAGCAATAAACAATAAAAAGGGAATTAACTAATGGCATGGGCACCCGTTGAGCCAAACGTACTAATTAATGGTAATGCAACCGGATTAGCTATTAGTAGCACAAATTTGTACAAACCAATTTTTGATGCTAGAGTACAAACAATAGAAGATTTAAAATTTTTATTATTGACACATGTTGGCGAACTAGTAATGCAACCGGAATTTGGCACTCGATTATTATTTGTGCTATTTGAATCAAATTCGTCTTCATCAGATTTAAAAGAAACTATTGATGATATAATTAAAACTGCAGTAGCAAGATGGATGCCTAGCATAGATATAGAAAAAATTGATATTACAACTTCGGAAGACGACCCATCATTATCTCATGATATTGTAATAAAATTAACTGTTGCATTTCCAATTATAAAAAACAATGTAGTTGTTGAAATTGCTGCTAATAATTCAGGAACGATAATAGTTTCGTCAAATATAGGAACAGAAAATGGAAAGTAAAAAAGATGTATCATATTTAGGTAAAGACTTTGGACAATTTCGTCGAAATTTAATAGACTTTACTAAACAATATTTTCCAGATTCATATACTAATTTTAATCAAGCATCGCCCGGTTCATTGTTTATTGACATGGCATCATATGTTGGTGATGTTTTATCTTATTATGCTGATGCAAATTTAAAAGAATCATTATTAGAACATGCAAGTGAGCGTGGTAATATATATGATATTGCAAAATCTTTAGGATACCGACCAAAAAACGTGGTGCCGGCATATACAATGTTAGATGTATATCAAATTGTACCAGCAATAGGTACAGGAACTAGTGTAAGACCGGATTTTAATTTTGCAGTGTCAATTAAACCTGGTATGCGCGTTAAACAAACTGAAGGCGACGCTATTTTTAGAACTACTGATTCTATAGAATTTGGATTTTCATCATCATATAATCCTACCGAAATTACCATATATGAAAGTGATAGTGCTACATTGTTACCTACTTATTATTTATTAAAAAAACAAGCACAAGCTGTTTCGGGAGATGTAAAAACTACATCATTTAATTTTTCATCGCCAATTGCATATGATAAAGTATTGTTACCTGACACTAATATTATAGAAATTATTTCAATAACCGAATCAGACGGCGATGCATGGTCTGAAGTACCATATTTAGCTCAAGATACAGTATTTACTGATGTTCCTAATTTGGCCGAAAATGATCCAGAATTATCATTATATAGATCAGAATCACCTAGTTTATTAAAAATGAAAAAAACATCTAAACGATTTATTACTAAAATGCGTAGTGATAATCGTTTAGAAATTCAATTTGGTGCTGGTGTTTCTGATAAAAATGATGAAGAAATTATTCCGAATCCGTCAAATGTTGGAAATGGATTATCTTCGTTACGAAAAAGCGTAGACATTGATATAGATCCATCTAATTTTTTATATACACGAGCATATGGACAAGCTCCATCAAATACAACATTAACGGTTACATATGCAGTTGGCAATGGAATTAGCGATAATGTAGAAGCAGGTGTATTAACTAGTATTGATTTTATTGAATATCTCGAGGATGTTAATTCTACAAATAATGTTAACCTAGTTAATTTTGTTAAACAATCAATAGCAGTAACAAACCCGGAGCCAGCAACAGGAGCTAAAACGACGGACACATTACAAGACATAAAAAATAATGCATTAGCTAATTTTGCAACTCAGAATCGACTAGTAACTCGAGAAGATTATATTATTCGTTCATATTCAATGCCGGCAAAATTTGGTAGTGTTGCAAAAGCATATATAGTACCTGACGATCAATTAACACAAGAAAATTATCAACAATCTAGAATTGCTAATCCATTAGCAATGAATATGTATACTTTAGGATTTAATCAATCTAAACAGTTAGTACCTTTAAATAAAGCAATTAAAGAAAATTTAAAAACATATCTAGGATATTATAGAATGTTAACAGATGCAATCAATATTAAAGATGCATTTATTATTAATATCGGAGTAGAGTTTGAAATTTCAGTATTATCAAATTATAATAGCAATGAAATATTATTAAAATGTATTAATGAACTAAAAATTTATTTTAATATAGATCGATGGCAAATTAATCAACCAATTATAAAATCAGAAATTGTAAATTTACTTGGCAATGTAAAAGGAGTTCAATCGGTTATTAATGTAAAATTTAATAATTTATATGAAACAACATCTAACTATTCTGGCAATATATATGAGTTAGCGTCGGCTACAAAAAATGGCGTTATTTATCCGTCATTAGATCCTAGTATATTTGAATTAAAATTTCCAAATCAGGATATTAAAGGCCGCGTAGTAACACAATAAAGGAAACCATGTTTAGAATATTTTATGCAGAAAAAGATACAACGTTGTATGAATCATTTCCCGATTACAATACTGGAATTGATGAAGTTTTGGAAATTGGAAAACGATTAGATACTGAGGGCAACACGTTATTAAAATCTAGAAGTCTTATTAAATTTGATATGACTGAAATTTCTAGTTCGTTAGCAACATATGGAAAAACAGTTAATGATTGTAAATTTATGTTGCAACTATATACAACCCATGCAAAAAATTTGCCATCAGACTATTCAATTTATGCTAAATTAGTAGGACAAAATTGGATAAATGGAACTGGATATTTATCTGAGTTAACAATCGACGGCGCAACATGGAGCGGTTCGGCTTCGGGGTCAAATTGGATCTCCGGCAGTCAATCGTCACGCATTGGATCAAGTAACTTGTATGTATCAGGATCTGGGTCGGGTGGTAATTACATGTATTATTCTGGTTCTGGAAATACACTTTCATTGATTGCTTCAGAATCATTTTCATATAGTAATACTGATGTTAATATGAATGTGACTGATGCTTTAAAGATTTGGTTAAGTGGTAGCAATAGTAATACGATTCCAAATTATGGGTTTTTACTACAACTAGCAGATACAGATGAATCATCTATTAGCGTTGCTGGATTTATTCGTTTCTTTAGTAAAGAAACACATACAATATATGTACCTAAATTAACAATGTATTTTGATACTGGATCTTTTGTTACTGGATCATTAACTTCAGCAAATTTAGAGTCCTATATAGTTTACACACAAATAAAACCAGAATACAAAGATACGGAAATTGCTAAAATACGAATTTATGCTCGAGATAAATTTCCTAGTAAATCACCTACAAATGTGTTTCCAATACAAACAGTTAAATATTTGCCAGCAACTACATATTATTCAATAATGGATGCTGCTACAAATGAAGTCATTATTCCATATGATAATATTTATACTAAAGTGAATTGTGATAGTACTAGTAATTTTATCTATATAGATATGAATGGATTTATGCCAGAACGATACTATCGTTTACAATTAAAATTAATAGATGGATTTACAACAAATTATATTGATGATAACATTTATTTTAAAGTAGTTAGATAATATGGATAAAGAAGATAAATCATTCGATACAAACAATAAGTCTGTAATATATCAAACCTCCGGATTAAATGTAATATCTAATAATAACAATGTTGTTCCTAGGGACGCCTCTGGCAACGTTATGTTGCATGAAGATTCAATTAATAATCCACTATTAATTATTGAAGCAACAATAAAAAAAATAACTTTAAAATCAATACTTAAAGTTATTGATACACAATTTAAATATTTTAAATTTCCAGCAACAAATCTTACAATTATTGATGAAGTAGAAGATCTAGATTTAAATTTAGATTCTGATCCAGTATATGCTAGATATAAACCAAGTGAAGATACACGAGTTGAATTAGCGGCTAATGGCGCTGCAGCCGACCAAAAATATAACGAAATATTGATGAATGACATCGACGATGGATTTCCACAAAAACGTACAAATCAATATTATATAACTAAAGAAATCAAAAATTCCGGAAAAGATCTACGATTCCGAATTGTATTAGATCATCGATATGATTCGGATAGTCCTAGTGTATCTGGAGTTTACTTTTCAATAATAAAATCAAGTGTTAATGAAGGAACTAACAAATCGTTTATAACGTTTTACGATCAAACTACACCTGGTTACAATTGGTGGGATATGACCCAATATCAAGTAAAAAGATTGAATACTGATGACGTTATATTAAATCAAGATTTTGAAATAGGTGACACGTTTTCAATTGGTGCGTTTGCTAATGATAACGGTTTATATCGCGGAGATGGATCACTTAATACAGGAACTAACTATCATACAATTAACGCAGTAACATCATATTGGGTAATTACAGATGCATCAAAAAATGTAGATAAATGGAATCAGGAGATTATTGATGTTGTCGCAATATAAAAATATTACACAAATTACTTCTGCAATAAATTCAGTATCAGCTGAACGATTTGATCAAACAAAAAGAAAATTTTTTGAAGAAGAAATATTTTTAAATTTAGATATTAATACTGATGCATCTAGAATTGAAATGCATGTATATACATCTGATAGCTGGATTACTGGAAATCATAAACTACAATCACAAACTAAACTTCCGGAGTTCAAAGATGTTGTTACTAATGAAACAATACATGTCAATAATGCTATTGGGATTGATATATATTCTGAATTTAAGAAACTAAACTTAAACGCAGGAACGTTCCGAGTTGCTATTAATTTTTTCAAAAATTTAATTGGTAGTTATGAGCAACAACATTTGCGAATTGATGAAATTTCCCCAGATCGTACGGAAATTAGATTACGAGCAATTGATGACGAAAATCCGGAATTTCTAGATCAAATTACTAGTTATATAAACAATGTAAATCATACATCAACTCTATTTTCAAATTATTATACACCATATCTATTAAATTTTAGTAATAATCAATGTATATTATTTGTTAATAGTGTTGTTATTGGCGAATATTTGTATGTAAAATTAAATGAGCCATTACCACAAAATATAGCAGTAGATTTTAAGTGTTGGGTTGTAGAAGAACAAAAGCCGACATATATTGATCGTATCTCAATATTGCCAAATATAATTCAGACACAATATAAATCATTAGCTAATCCAAATTGGCAAGCATCCGCAGTTTGGAATACTTCAAATGAAACTGGGTTTAAAGATTGGACGGATTTATTAGGGTCAACAACTCAAACTTCGCAACAAATTGTTGACACATATTTTTCAGGCAGTCTGTCAGGAATAAACTTAAATATTGATTATAGGGACTTTAATAATTTTATATTTTATAGTTCTGCAACAGAACGATTAGCAAATTTTAAATATAAATTAGAACTATATGAATACTATACATCACAAAGTGCGGCTATATCACAGCTGTCAGGCAGTGTTGTAACAACAAATATGCAAGATTTTTTAAATCTAAAAACAAATTTAATTAGTGGATTTGACGAATTTGAAAAATATTTATATTATGAATCAAGCTCTAATTTAACTACATATTCAAACTCGAGTGAAACATTTAATGTTGGTAGTTTAACTGGCAGTTATATTACACCGGTGCCTAAAACCAATTTATATCAACCATATACATTAGCCTCGCTATCTAGCAATAGTTTTAAAAATTGGTATGACTCATTATATGCAACAGCTTCTTTATATGATACATTAAATATACAATCATTACAATATAATATACCTGAACATTTACGCGTAACTTCTACTTCTATAGATTTAGTCACATTTACGAACATGTTAGGACAACATTATGATATAATTTATACGTATATACATAACATGTCTCGTATAAATAAACGAGAAGAAAATCCTAAATTAGGGATGCCAAATGAATTATTATATTCAGTAGCTAAACAATTTGGATGGTCATTAACTGACGGACAGCAAGGTCAAGATTTATGGCAATATGTACTAGGCACGTCAAAAACCGGCACATCATTAACTGGATCAAATACAGTAGGAGATCCATCAGTACCAGGACGCGAAATGACGTATGCTGTTTGGCGTAGAATCGTAAATAATTTGCCATTACTTTTAAAATCAAAAGGCACGAAGCGAAGTGTACAAGCATTATTATCATGTTATGGAATACCACAATCATTTATTAGTATTAATGAATATGGCGGACCTAGAATAGACAGAGCACCTGTATACGAAAAATTAAATTTTGATTATGCATTAGATTTAAGTGGTAGTAGTTCTGGAACGGTGAAAGTAGATTATTCGCAGTCAATTAATACTGTAGAATTAAGATTCCGTACGGCTGATGTTGTTAAATATCCAACAATGCCTAGTACAATGAATTTATTTACTATAGGTTCAAATACCGTTACGTTAGATTATACTAGTGGTACTAAAGGTACTATGAAAATTAATGGTACTGGTTCTGCAAATATTGAATTATTTGATGGAGGCTGGTTAACTACGATGTTAAAAACAAATGGTACTAATTTAGATTTGATAACTAAAAAATCAAAATATGGTAAAATTGTAGCAGCCGTGTCAGCATCAGCTACAGCATCATTTGCTGTTTCTGCATCATTAACATTAGGAAGTACATCTGCAGGTGCTAGCAGATTTCTTGGTCAATTACAAGAATTAAGATTTTGGTCATCTAGTTTATTAGAGTCTACATTTAATAATCACGTAAAAGCACCAGCAGCATACAATGGAAATGTTGATTCATATAATGAATTAGTATTTAGATTACCATTAACACAAAAAATTAATCATACATTAACATCTAGTTTAAGTAGTTACCAACCTAACGTATCTGCAATATCAGCATCATTTACTGGTTGGTCTTCTATTCCATATGATTCAATTGAAGAAATATATTATTATGACGCTCCGTCTTTAGGGGGTGCCACTTTTGATGACAATAAAATACGATTACAAGATAATGAATTAGTTGGAACGTTAGATGTAAAAACTAGAGCTGAACGCAGTCAATTTGATAAAGCTCCATTAGATAGTAAAAAATTAGGAGTATATTTTTCTCCACAAACAATGATTGATGAAGATATAATTGCACAATTAGGATTTACAGAATTAGACCAATATATTGGCGATCCTGGTAGTGTTGATTCTAATTCATATCCTAGATTAATACAAGCAGCTCAGTCTTATTGGAAAAAATATTCTAATAAAAATGATATCAATGCATATATTAACATGTTTTCATTGTTTGATTTATCGTTTTTTAAACAATTAGAACAATTACTTCCAGCCCGAGCCAATAAATTGACGGGTATATTAATTCAACCAAATATTTTAGAACGTAGTAAAGATACAATTCTTCCAAAAATACAACGATTTGATAATTCATATACATGTACGATTGATAATGTTGCGCCAACCGCTTCTGGTGCGTATATAACATATTTAGGTGATATATCCGGAAAAATCTTGGAAATTTCTGCAGAGGATGACGATCAATTAATTGGATATTTAACATCATCTATTTATAAAAAATATGCCGGCACAACGTATATAAACAAGTACTTAATACGATCAGCTAGTACTTACATAACAGCGTCTACACCATATTGGATGAGTGAAGCTGTTATGCCTGTTTATATAAACGGAGTATATTCAAACATTAAATTGTTAGCATTTAATACTACATATGTTACAGGATCGTCGATTATTAATAGATGGACAGGCAGCCAAGTTGATGTACAAGATTATTTGCCAACAGGAATTGATAATCACCGATATGCTGGCTCAAAATTAACTGGACCTGCATTTAATATAAACTCAACGCAAACAATAGATGGAGGCCCAGTCGTAGAATGGCGATCTGCTAATCCAAATCAATTAATTTATCAACCAAAAGATGTAAAAGGAAGTTTTAAACTAATTTAACATCAAAATCAAAAACATGTATATTTATATAAAATAAGGTTAAAACATTATGGGATACTTAGATAATTCAAGCGTAACCGTCGACGCAATATTAACATTAAAAGGACGTGAACTTTTAGCTAAAGGTGGAAATGCATTTAGCATTACTCAATTTGCAGTGGGAGATGATGAAATTGATTATTCATTATGGAATTCAGATCATCCACTCGGAACTTCTTATTATGGCACTATTATAGAAAATATGCCTATAACAGAAGCAGTGCCAGACGAAACTCAGGCATTAAAATATAAATTAATCACGTTACCAAAACAAACAACTAATATACCGGTTATTAATGTTGGTAATACACGGATAACTTTAGCTGCGCCAGGAAATAGTTCTATTATTTCTCCAAACACAAGCAATTTCCAAGGAGGAAATGCTACATTGGGATATACAGCAATATTATCTGATTCAACTGTAGCTGATATACAAGTAACTAGAGCGTTACAAAACTCAGTTCTTCCAACTGCCCCTAGATTTATTGGAGACAATGAAGATGCACAAAGTGTAGCAGTAGCAGGATTTGAATTCCGTGTTGTTGCAAAAGCTCAAATGAGGGAAGATAAAACGGCAACAGTTACTATTATTGCAAATGAAACAGGTGGAAGTGTTACACTTAACTTAACAGTTAAAAAAGTAACGACTGCAACTCAGTAAATAGAAATAAAAATATGAATATATCAATGAACATGAATGAGTTTGTTAAAACATTAAAACAACAATCTCGACAAGGTGGAGTTCCAATATTGAATCAACGAGTTGGTGCGCCGGCTACTAGTGCACCACAAGTTTCTGCAACACAAGTTGCTGCTACAACACAAGTTGCTGCAAATTCTGCGCAATTGCAGGCTGCTGCTAATTCATCAATACAACAATTGGCTACTACTTTAGCTAATCAGATGGTTGCGGAAATGCAGCAGACACAGATTTTAGCTCGTAATGGTAGAACATATACAAGATTTGATGCTGTAACTGATATAATTGCAAATCAAACAGAAATTGTTACAGCTGGTCTATGGAGTTCTAATTTAGCAAGTTTAACAACTTATTTTACTGCATCAGGACAAACTGAATCACAACGAAGATATTATGTTGATGTATATCAAGCTTCGCCATCAGCTGACACAGCAGCAGTACAATATTCATTAGCATATGGTCATGCACTAGGCAGCGGATCTGATTCACAAGGTCAATTAAATGATTCTCCGACTAAAGCTATATATTCACAATACAGACAATTATTATTAGCTCCATCTGATACTAGATTTACAACCGATGGATCTGGTAGTACTGATTCTATATATGTAATTAATTTTAAACGTAGCCGATTAAAAGAACGTTTAGATCCGGGTAATTTTCAAATTCCATTAGTAGCAATATCAAGTAGAGCTGCAAATGCAACAGGATCTGTAGTTACTGGATCCGGTATTATTACATTGATTGATGATTCGTCAATAGCTCCCAAGAAAATAGGGGAGTCAGGTCGAGTTTATAACATTGTTTCTGGATCAATAAGTTCTGGAGTTTATACGCCATCGACACCTGTGTATTATGGATTAGCATATCCAGATTATGGAACACTGATACTAGATGGAAAAATGTTGGATGGTAAATTAGGATTTGCAACTAATACTAGTTCTAGTAACGAAGGAAATAATCATTTTGTATTGCATCATTCAATTTCCGGATCTGCATTTTTTACGGATGCAGCCGGCGATAATTATGGATTTGTAGCAAGAAATTCTGAAAAAGTTACTAGTACACATTATTTTGTAAGAATTAAAAATGCAGAATATAATTTTTCAAATAACCCATCTTTCACTACCGGTAGTGTAGGTCAAATTGCACAATCAACATTTATTGGTGATCCTAAAACATATATAACTACAGTTGGATTATATAATAACAATCAAGAATTGTTAGCAGTTGCTAAATTAAGTAAACCATTATTAAAATCATTTAAACGTGAATCACTTATAAGAGTTAAATTAGATTTTTAAAAACTAACACTGATTTAGGTCCCGGTATATTTATATTAAATGTCCCGGGACTTATACTATCATGGCAGAAACAAAAATACAAAATAACAACGATTCATATCAAGGCATACATCCTACAGTTTTTAAAAAACTAGATCGATCTGATGTAAATGTAAACGAATTTCAAGTATATAAACAATGGACTATTTTATCAGGTAGTAGTACAGCTAGTTTGCTTCCACTACAAGGAATATACAGTAACGTCGATGCATTGCCAAGCTTGGGCAGTGAATTAACATATAATGATGCTGCAAATATTGATGGATCATTACAGTCAATAACATATTTTAGTATAAATCATTTATATTACAAATATAAATCAAGCCCAGCACAAACATATGGACCTACTGATCTAGTTAAAACTAAAAAGTTTTTATTTCAAACAGCATCTATTTTATCAATTCCACAAGTTAAAATTGGTAATGGAATAAAACCTAGTTCATTTAATTTAACTGGCAGTTTTGGTGCTACCAATTTATATATTAAGTCTGATCGATTTGGTAATTTATATGATGCAACATATGATACAACATTAAATGTTTCAGATGTAAAATTTTATGAAGGATTTAATGAATATTTTGATACATCTAGAATTACATATAAATCAGAAAATGTTACATATGCTCCTGGAATTAATACTACTACAGGAACGCTAGCTAATCTAGGTTTAGCGGCAAAATTTAATGGAACTGGTTTTATTGAAACTAATTTGGATGGTTTATATGATCGAGACAATAATTATTCAATATCTTTTTTTATAAGTAGTTCTAATACCAGTAACACAGATCAACTAGTTATAACTAAAGCATCTAGTTCAAAAAGTCCAACATATCCATTTAAAATTGAATTAAGTGGTAGCAATCAATTGAAATTTTCAGTTGCTGGAAGTAATACATTTAAAACTCAAATTACATCATCAATCCCGGTATCTAGTTCATGGTATCATGTTGTCTGTCAAAAATCAGGTAGCTCATTACAAATGTATATTAATAATACATTGCATGCAACTACATCAAATAATTTATTAATTGTTCCAAATTCACCGTCAACTGCTTCGGCTAGGATTGACAATAAAGATACATTAAAAATAGGTGGTTATAGCACCTTAAGCTCAAACGTACAAGGTTTAATTGATGAAGTTAGAATCTTTAATAAGTCACTAACTACCGCGGAGATAAGTGCGTTATCAGACCGTAGCGAAGCCGGAAGTTCTTTACAAACTCAATATGTAGGAAACATATTTAATAAGCATGGAATAGCAGTAATTACATCTCCTGATTATCGATTTAATAATATTATATATACACCATTTACTTCATCACATCGCAGTACTGTTAATATACATGAATTAAGTGTTGTTGCCCGTTTAGATGCTGGCGATTTTAATATGTCGACAAATATAACATTAACACAAGATGATGATTCTACATATTATTCATTTGCATCAAGTGATGAATTTGCCCCATATATTACAACAATTGGATTGTATAATGATGCCGGCCAATTATTAGCTATTGGAAAATTAGCCAATTCAATTCGCAAAAGAAATGATGTTGATATGAATTTTTTAATACGCTTAGATTTAGATAAAAATATAATTGTTTAAAGGGTAATACAATGATACGATTAAAACAACTTTTATTTGAAATGACTGACGCCGAAATTCGACGCCTAGGCAAAAGAATTGAAGCACAAGATTTTCGATATGTAGGAGCCGGCGACAATGCTCGCGTATATAAATTTAATAATGAAGACCTAGTTTTTAAACTAACAACTAGCACAGATGAAATTGAAGTTGCGCGACAAATACAAAATAAAATATCTGATTATTCTACATTTATTCCGGTGTATTATGTAGGAGATTTGTACGGAAGCCAAGCAAAATATACTGATGTTATTGTGATGGCAAATGCAGAAAAATT
>Ga0181346_1000940_pt1 | contig 12903 bp, 9 predicted proteins | sample Su13VDMM15DN_FD_130100 | JGI IMG/M metagenome (GOLD analysis project Ga0181346, IMG submission 130100) | Freshwater viral communities from Lake Michigan, USA - Su13.VD.MM15.D.N | ecosystem: Environmental > Aquatic > Freshwater > Lake | place: USA: Michigan | collected 2013-07-15 | reverse complement strand
TTTAAATTATTAACTTGAATGTTTAATGTGTTAATCTGTGTTAATAGATTACATATAATTTCATCAATCTTTTGCAATATCACATTAAGTGTATCACATGGTTCAGCTATTATACATGATAATGCAGGACCATTATAAACAATAGTACTAGAAGCAGTTAAACTAGTTGAACATGGATCATTGCTATGACAACCACTATTAGTGATTGTAGAACTGCATCCACAAGGACTATTTAAAACTACATCTGTGCAGCAAGGATTTACTGGTAAATATGGATATGCCATCTTATTGATTTATTAAGGTATATAAATAATATAGTAACAAGGTAAAACTGGTTGAATATTAGTATGTGCTCCACTTCCTCCTATGTTAGAGTTAACAACTGTAACATTTGTTCCATTTAATCCTGTAAATTCTGTACTAGTATAAGCATGATTTGCTGTACCTGTTCCACTTTGTTGATTTATATTACTAGCTATAGGAGCAGCAGTAACACCATAAGCAGCAGTAGAGTTTGTTCCTCCAAATCCTTCAATATGTTTATGTCCAGGATCAACTATAGTTACAGTGGCAGTATGAGTATGATCTGGTATTTGTCCAATTACTAATGTTGTAGTATTATTGCCATATGCAGAATTTAATGCATAACTAGGATTACCAACTGTACTAGGATTTGTTCTAGTAGGAAGTGTTAAACCACCCATAGACCCATCTGTAGTACCTACACCAACTACACCTCTTTTATCTGGTGTACCATTTTCTCCATTACATAAATAAATTTTATCCCAATCTCCTGTACCTGCTCCTGTACCATCAAAGTTAGGTGTTCCTGGTCCAGATAATAAACCGTAATATTCAACTACAGTATAAGGAACCATTCTGTTATAATAATTAGTGAATATACCTAATGAATCTAAATATGATTGAATATAATCATTAACTCCAGGGTGACCTGGACTAGCAGTAATAGGTACATATTGGTTTCTTAATTCTAATGTCAATGCTGCTAAATCAACTCCTAATGTACAAACTTTATTAATTGTAGCTTGTACAATAGCATGTGTATCTGAAGAAGCTGTAACTCCTGTTAAACATCCAATTGTATAATCAGCATTCAATATAGCAAGTTCTGCTACAATAGCATCTACTTGTTCTTGAAGATCACAAGCAGCTTCTATAAGAGCTTTTGATATATCTACAATAGAAAGATCTCCACATGTTGGTAGATATTTATTTACAACTTCGCACACCACTGTAGTTCCAAGATCTATCTTCACTCCTGTACCATCTAATGTTGATACAAGGAATGTAATCAATGCTTGTTCTACAAATGATAGAGAATCACCAGTTTGAATTCCTAGGACAGGAACATCTATTCCTGTATATTTAACACATCTGTCAGAGACAATCTCTGTACATCCGTTATAACAATTTGAGCAATTGGACATATTATTTATTTTAAAAGATTTAAACAGTTGTTGTTGTTGTTGTGGTTGGATTAGAAACTATTGTAATATCACAAGGAACCTCTAAACAAGGTAATGGTTCATTACATCTACTAACACATCCCACTGTAAGACGTATCACTCTACTAGCAATCATGTTTACAGAATAATTATAAACATAATCAGGATTAATATACTTGTGAGTAAGTATCCTTCTATATGCTATTAATTGAAGAATATCACCAGCAGGTATAGGTTGGTTCAACATATATGAAATGTTGTTATACAAACTATTACCAAGCTCTGCTAACTTGCAATTTATTTTTCTAAGTAAATCAGGAATGTTTGCACATTCAGGACAATTTGTTAGTCTTGGTGATAACATAATATCAATTTTATTTATTTATTTTAGATGCACAATGTGCACACACTCCGTTTGTCAATTGACAACCGCACCCTACATTAGCTCCACAGCTTGAACATTGTGCCATAATTAATAAAAGTTTATTTGGTAGTTGTTACCAGAACAACCACAGTTGGTTCTTAAAAAGTTATCTAACATATTATCTGCCTGAGCATATAATGTATTTAATTCAAATTCTGCACAGTTATTAGCTGCTGCAATAGCTCCTTGAATAAAGAAGTTAATTGTATTTAATGTTACGCTAGATTGAGTTTTAAGGGCTCTATCGCACTCCATCATATTTAATTGTAAAAACGCATTGTCAAACTTCTCTTGAAGTCTATCAACACGTAATATTGTTTTTTCAACATAGTTTGCATATGCTGGAGCAACAGAATATCTTAATCTATATACTCCATCAGGAAGAGGTTGATTACAACCAACTTCTGTAATTCCTAAATTAGATGATGTAAATACATTGAGTTGATTAGGAACAAAAGGTAAAATCTTGGTTCCGAATCCTGGAATATCAATCTCAATAGATGGTGCTGAGACCACTGGAGGATTGGTAGGATATACAGAAGCATCTGCAACACCAATTGTAAGTACACTGTAAGTAGGGACTACTAATATATCTAATTGTAAGTTTGCCATGTTTTTTTAATAAATATGCCAGAGGAATATGAGTGATATCCTCTTTCCCCTGGCATAGGTTATTTAATAATATTTATTACTTCTTCTTAGTCTTAAGGGATAAGAGTAGAAGTTGTAGTAGTAGTAGATGGAGCAGCAGTAGATGTAGTAGTTGTTGTAGTGATACAAGGAGCACCTTGATCAACAACAGTTCCTAAAGCAGCTTCTAATACAGTAGAGATTGCAGCAGAAATACCACTTGTTACAGAGTTTGGAGCAGCAATAATTACTGTTGCATCTTCATAAATGTAATCACCCCATTGGTATGCAGATTTATCATACTCATTGAATTTGATATAATATGTATCATAAGTAACACCAGTAGATACCCAAGATTCAAAGTTCTCATTGTATCCATTCATTCTGTAAAGGTGTTTCAAATACCCAGCTTGGTAGCTATAGAAGTTTTTCTCTAATTGAGCAATTTCTGCAGATGTACCAGTAGCATAAGAAGCACGTTGTGTGATGATAGGTTGAGCAACAAAGTTACAAGCATCAGCAACAATAAAGTCAGCAGTAGTAGCTGGACCAGCATATACAAACGTTCTGAAAGACATTCTGTCATATTCAAAAGGGAACGCTGCAATATCACAAGGTTGGCCATATTGAGTTAATGGTTTTCCTGTAATACGTAAAATTGTTCCACCTATATTTTCAAATGTATAGAATGTAGAGAATGAAATGTTATCAGGGTTGTTTCCTGGAGCTTTCAAGTTTAATTGATAAATCAATTCATTGATGATAGTGTCATCACTTACATCATCACATGGGTTAGCATCACAATCACAACAAGGAGCTTGGATAGTTACTGAACGAGTGAAACCATTGAAATACAATGTATCAATATAAGAAGAATGAGCACGCAAAGTTAACGTGATAGTTTCTCCACATTGTACAGTGAAATTAGTTACATCAGTAATTTGGTTAGCAGCTGTTGGACATCCTGATACTTTATACCATTCTGTTACATTAGAACCATTAGGTCTAATTACTTGAGCACTTCCTGTAAGAGATACTGCTCCACCTGCAATTCTATCAGATCTTTTAGATCCTTGAAGATAGGTGTTTGTTCTACCTTGAGCTACATAAAAATATGGAGTTGTTAAAATAGAAGTGGCATCAACTGCAGAATATGCACTGTTGAAGATACCTACTTGACCAGCTGTCAAGTTTTGTGTTGAAATCGAACCAGAGCTAGGGAGTGTTGTTTGCCCCACTGGAACCACAAATACTGTGGTTAATGAAAAATCAGCCATTGTTTATTTATTTAAATTAATAGTTTATTCGTTTGTTTGTATTCTATATGCTGCATTTTGAACAGCAGATTGATTCTCTGTATACATTGCTAGATTTTGTACTGTAAGATCTAACAACTCATCTTCTAAATATAATTCAAGCTCACAGTCTTGATCAAATGATGGAAGACCATCTAACATAATATATCCTGTCTTATTTATATACACTGGATATCTCATATACATTATCTGTATGTTCTTAGGTGTGAATGTACCATCGGTGAATACAGAAATTTTATCAGAAGCAAGAAAGTTAAATGTTTCTTGATATTCAAATGAAGGTTTGTAATGATCATTATTTAATATGTATTGAAGATCACCATGTTTGGCAAGATCTCTGTTAATCCATATCTTTCTATCTTTACATCTACCTTTATCAGCTAATGCATAACTGTCAACATAAAACATATACTTAGGTTCAAGTAAATGAACATTAGCAGACCATTGATTTAAATTAGCATCTTCTAATGTTAATGTTAAAGGTTGATGATTATAATCCATTACAAGACTTTGTAAGTCTTCATAACGTTTTTTGAATGCATCCATTCCTAATCCATTAGCAACACTAATTCCATCAACTTTTTGTTTTATCAACTTAATCTGAGCTTCATTCAAAGCTAAGATTTTGTCTTCTAATTGAATTTGTTGATGCTCATTAGTTGATAGTTTATTTAGTTTCTGATCGATCTTATATAATAAACTATCTACTGGTATCATATGCTTTTATATTTTTAAACTAGCTACTAAACAGCAGCTAGTTTTTTAGTTTTCAATTTACCTTCTAATGTCAATAACTCATCTTGGTTATCATCATCAGCTAAAAATCTGATTAAATCATCTTCATCTTTAGCTATCTCAAACTCACCTTCATAAACCTTACCGTTTGGTTTAATTCTATATACTGAATGAGCTACAGCTTGTTTTACTAAATCTTTTATATGGAGTAAGGCTTCTTTCATATCTGCAAATCTATTGAACACTTCAACTGGACTCAATCCTGAATATTTACCATTCTTGAATTCTGTTTGTTTCAATATATTATCTACTAAGTTATAAACCACTTCTTCTTTTGTTTCTTCTGTTACTGGAAGACCTAAAAGTCTTGCAACTTTTTTCTTCTTCTCAGGAGACATAGAATCAAACTTAACAATAGCTTTGTTAATCAATTGTTTTTTCTTGTATATCACTGCGTTTTCAATCTCATCATCTACAACATAAAATTGTGTATCTGCTGCATATTCTCCTCTTTCCCAAGCTTGATATGAACTTGCAATAGTAGGATGAACTCTTAACCATGAAAAAGCTATTTCTTGAAAAGCATTTGATAAATCAAAATAGTTATCACCATCTAATAATTTAACCACTTGTACGTGTGTCTGATCATCTGTAGAAGTTGATAAACCATAGTTCCAAAATTGTGAACGAGGTCCTAAATCAATATCACCTATTTCATTTTCAAGTTTTATTCTAAGAGCTTTAACTCTTTCAATCTCTAATTCTTTTTCTAAAGGATCTTGGATTCTTTTAATGTACGTAGCATTCTCATCTAATCCTGTTCTGTACTTTCCATCTAATTCTTTATAAGGATATTTGAATACTCCTGTTCCAGGGATTCTTGTCATTCCTTTTTGTGATAGTCCACTATCCATTGTTTGAAGTTGAGCACTATTTGAATAGTCTCTCTTAATAGTAGAAATTTTGCCTGTCTTACCCATATGTAGTTAATTTAATAATTGGTTTTAATTTGTAGCGAATTGAGGACTCGAACCTCGCTTCTGGGTTATGAGCCCAATGTGCTAACCAGTTACACTAAATCGCAATTTGTAGAGTGGTTCCACCGAAGAAACCTGAACCTAGATACTATCTATTTCAAACACTCTATTTGAGAAGCTTCCCCTCGAGGAGGGAGAGGAGGTGAGGGGATTCTTCTCGGAAAAAAGAGAAGTATGCTGTTCTTGTGGGAAGCATTACTTCTTCAGTTTCATTATTAGAATTGTGGCATTTCCTCAATCAACACAGTTCTAGAAAGATCTTCAATAAATACATCGCATCTATCTTTCATCCAGATTTCATATCCTGGGAATTTGTTAGCACTTGACATACCTTGAGATTTAGCAAAACCTAAGTGATGACGAGTTCCATCAATATAACCCCATGTCATAGAAGGAGCACCTTTCATACGTACTTCTCTAATGTTATTTACCATTGATCCATCAGACATTGGAGAAACATCAAACACCATAAATACAGGCGTAGATTTTTTGTTTTGTCCAAACTCTAAGTTAGATTGTGGTAAATCTAATTCTTTCAAGTGAATCAATTCAACTCTACCAGTCTCACGTGTTACCATTGCATCAAATGCAAAGTTGTAAGTGATATGTTGTCCTTCTCCTTGTAAGTATCTGTTTCCAGAATCAGCCATGAAAGTAAGACCTGAGTTTAATGCATCTGTTTTCAAAGCTTGTTGGAATACATCGAATCCAGCTTCATTAGTATACATCTTAACACTTCTATCTTTCACATCCACTCTTCTGTAGAATAAATCTCCAAATACAGAACGGATCAAGTTAGCAGAGAATTCACCTCTGTTATATTGTACCAAGTTTCCATTGTTACGCATTCTGTGGTATACACCAGCAGATGTTCTTTTCAATTCTTGTTTAGAACCTCCAGATTTAACTGTACCTGGTTTAGCCCAGATCATACGTTTAACTTTCAATTCAATCATTGACTTACGCATCCAGAATTCAATAAACGGTTCCCATTTAACATCATTACGTGTAAGTGGTAATTGGTTACGTCTTTGTGGAGCATATACCAAGATGTCTAATGGTTTACCAGAAGCATCTCTCATCATTTTATCATCAGCCCATTCTGTGATTTTGTGCTCATATCCATATGCAGAACCTAAAGATTCAAACATTGTAATTTGCTCACCTAATCTTGGAAGACCTAATAAGTCTTGATCAAACTCACCAATAGCAGCATCAACTAATTCTAATTCAACACCATATTGCAAGAATACAGGATTAACAAAATCAACTACTGGATTATCAGTTACTAATGTAAATGAATACAAATACCCCATGTTCCATGGTAATGGATCTTTGATCACGTAGAAACGTGGACCATACTGACGTGTACCTACAGAGATGATAGCATTTTTAGAGAACTCATTAGTATCTAATACTAATTGGAACTCTTGACCATCAATACCTGTTTTACCAGCATCAATCAAAGCTTGAGTAGATGCAGGAATGTCAATAATTTTTGGGAATTTGTAAGGAACTGCTACTTGCCATTTCCATGCATCACTATTATTATCAATATAATAAGGTGTGCTTTTGTTGATCATGTCTAAGAAGTCATTACTGTAAAGCGAGCTCTGTGTATAAAGACTGATGATTTTTTTATCATAGTCTGCAGGCTCAGTAGAGTGAAAACTCTCTAAGTGGTTAGAGTCTGTTAATTTTCCTACTGCACGTTTGTCCATAGACGCTACACGAGCATAAGTAAAACCAGTTAACCCAGGAATTGTTTGAATTGCCATTGTTATTCGTTTTTGTTAATTATTTATTATTTTGTTATAAGAACCATGATTTTGAATTAGCACCACCAGTAACTCCAGACGTTTTAGCCTTTGTTACTTGTCTTGCAACTTCCCCAAATAATTGATCAGATTTTTTTGTAACACCTGATCTTTGTATGGTTGATAATGTAGGATCTTTTTCTAACATTTTAAGAATAAGTCCCACCTTAACTTTCTGTGCATGATTCTCTGGTCTTTTAAGATCTAAAATAGCACGATCGAAATCAGTTAAGGTTTCTCCTGAAGGAGTTTTCCATTTATCAACTAATAGGAAGTCTTGTAGTTCACCTGCTAATTTTGGATTGATTGGAATACCATCAAACTCTTTTGCTTTCACCTTATCATTTAAGATGGACTGCACATTATTTATATATTGATTTCTGACTTGAGCTTTTTGTTGTAACTCTTGTTCAGATTTAGCTTCTAAATCTTGTAACTTAGATGCTTCTTTTTTAACTAACACTTTATGATGTTTTGTTGCAACACTTTCTAAATCACCGTAGTTCTTTAATCTTTCAATTTCTGTTACTACATCTTCTGCATCAAAGCCTTGATTAGTTAATGCTTGCTTCATTATTCTTTCTTGATTGTTCTCATCAGAAAGATCCATCTCTGCAAATCCAACAACATTGTTATATGTAGTGAAGTAATCTTTTGGATCAACTCCTTTTACAAATATGGCATCAAAAGCTTCTTGATAGTCTTCTCCAAATTGTCCAATGAAGTTTTGTACTATTTCACTAGCACCTTTTTTCTTTTCTTCATTGAATCTTTCTAGAAATTCTTCAGCAGTATTTACTGGTTCTTGATCATCATCATCAGATGTAAATACACCTAGTTTATAAAGATCATTTGCAAGAGCACTAAATTGTGTTCCTTCAGGAGCACCATCATCATCTGAATCATCACTTGCTTCACTATCAACTTTTGCAGGTTTTGCAACTTTTGATACTGGAGCAGAATCATCATCATCCTCTTCATCATCATCACTTAAGAAATCAGCAATCATTGATTGCCCATCTAGTTTTTCTTCATCTGTTTTACCATCAACGCTTTTAGGAGGAACAATATCCTTACCTTTTTTAACTTCTGGTGCAACTGGTGCAGCAGGAGAATCTGCATCTTTAATAATTGGTGTAACATCTTCTGGATTGCTAGAAGCAGTCTCAGGTTCAAATAACCCTTGAAGTAATTCTTGATTACCCATTCCCATTTCCATAGTATCTTGGATACTAAAGTTGCTTATATCTAAATTATCAGCCATATGTAGTTGTATTTATGTTTGGTTTATTTATGTAAAAGTATAATAAGAGTTTCTAATATCAAAGGGTTATGTGTCAATGTGATCCAATTTTCTTGATAATATAGCATTAATATTATTATCTCCTCCAAAGAGAAGAAGTTTTTTAACCTTTTTTGTTATTACGTCCCTTAGCATTCTCTTTTGCAACAGCAAGATCGTTTGCCATATTCTCTCTAGTCACTTGTAATTTCTCTTTTTCTATAGACATTTTATCAGCAGCCTGTCTATTCTTAGATTGCATATCAGCCATCTTTAATCCATAGTCTTTAGCAGCTTTATCTTGATCATTAGATAATCTACTCATTTCTAATACATCAGGAATAGAATTAGAATTTTCATCTTCGCTTGCAACATTACCAAATCCTGTAGCTTGTATAATAGCAATCTTCTCTTTAGAAAGTCTATCAAGTTCTTTTTGATAATCATCATGAGCCATTTGCTCTTCATGTTGTTGAATAGCAAATTGTTGTTGAGCTTGAGCTTGTTGTTGTTGAGCTTCTTGCTGTTGTTGTTGTAATTGCATCTGTTGATCTTGTTGAGCAATTTGTCTATCTCTAAGATCTTTAAACACTTTCTTAAGTTCTCTTTGAGACTTAGTAGAATATAATTCTATTACATCATAAAGTGTGCCACCATTTTGAATAATAGCTTGAGACAATTGTCTAAGTTCATTAAACATTTGTGTATCTTCTGGTCTGTTAGTTAAGAACACTTTTAAATCTCTAAATTTAAGATCTGATCCATTAACTTGTACAAATGCAGATTCACCTTCATTTGTAATATATGAAAGTGTAGATTGTGGTTTTGATGATTCAACATAAAGTGCAGCATCTATAATACTTTGATACAACTGTCCAAGCACATACTCGTGAGCCACAAATAAAGGCTCTGTTTGAGAGTAACTCTGTTGCATCGCAGTGTTAGTACCTGTTGCACTTTCAGATGCAGAAACAGATCCCATACGTTGTTTAGACATACCTACAAGTTCCCAGCATTCAAGTTTAACTTGTTGAGCTAATGTATATCTAGATTGTATCTCTTGCGTACGTGTAAGATCAAGAGCTGTAAATTGATTAAATGAACTAGGAGATTTTAAATTCTCTGGAGAGTCATCAATAAATACCACTCCTCTATTACGTGCTTCCATTTCCCAGATATCAAGAGCATCTTGTGCATCTCCATCTTTAGGAATAGGAATATGTCTTAATGACATAAGTTGAACCTTACCCATTTCTTTTTCAAGAAGTTTGTATAATTGGTTCATACATACGTTATAAAGAACTTGAAAAGGTTTCATAAGATCTACTAAGCTTCTTGCTTCTGTATTCTTCACCTCATATGTTGTTCCTATAATAGGACAATAGTTTAATAACTTGTATGGTTTAATGTGATAAATATCTGGTCCAATTTTTGTTCCTTGATACCATTCATTAATCCATCCCCATTCTAATGATTGTTGTGTAGGTATAGTTCCTGATTTATAAGTTTCATCAACAAGTGTAGATTGCTCATTACCCATCTCATCTATATAAATTAATTTACCTATCTTTCTTTTAGAGATCCAATAGCTTCTTACCACTACATATTTGTATCCAAATGAAGACACATTATTAGTTAATCCTAAGAAATCTTTTAACCCATCATTGTTCTCTTTCATCTCTGATTCAATGATCATTCTTGTCTGAAGAACTAATGGATCAAATGTATCATACATTACAGAGTCTTGTCCAGGAACAGCATCAGGATTACCTAGATTAGATTCACGTACATTAATTAATCCATAATCTTGTAAAGATGATCTAAGGTGATCTATCTCTTCTTTTGTAAGATCTGGTAAGCTTTCAATAATTTCAGATAGTTCCATAACTTGTACAGTACCAGCAGCATATGCTCCTTGTGCTCTACCTGTAGGATCTGATATATATTTTCTATCTGGTGTACTTAAGAACCAAGTGTTTTTTGGATTAGCCACTTCTACATTAAATCCAAGTTTGCTGTTATCTTCATATATATGATAGAATTGTCTAGCAGAAATTAATAGATCTCTAAATGCATCTTCACTCTTTTCTTTAAGATTAAACTCAGCTTTTTGACAAGTAAGAACATGATTAGCCCATTTTTCTGCAACAGATGTATAGCTATCTAACTGATCCTTAACTTGTTCCATTGTCATTTGCTGCAATTGCTCAGGTTCAATTTCTTCACCTTGCATTGCTGCTTTTGCTGTTAATTGTTGTTTAACTTGATTGATTATATATTCTTGTAATGTATCTGTTTTAAATTGAAGTTCTTCTGATTGACTATCATCATCAAAAGCTTTCACTCTAAATGTATCTGGACGTTTAGATATCTCTCCTACCAATTCATTTACAGGAGTGGTAATGATTGAATACATCTTCACATAAGCAGGAAGTTCTAGATCTGCTGTTAGCACATCTGTAAAGCTTCTCACTTCTGGTTCTTGATAGAAATCTTCCATGTGAAGAATTCCTTTCATAAGATCATAGTTCTTTACAAATGTATCTCTATTCTTTACATACTCAGCATATGCTTTATTAGAGAAATAATCCATTGTGTTCTTAATCCAACTCTCATCTTGTTTTTCTTTCTCTGTCTTGAACTGATCAGGAAAGATGTTTAGATAAGCGTATCTAATAGTTGCGTCTTTTGTATATCTAATTATTGCCATTATGTAAACAATTTATTTCTTGGTGTGTTAAACATTGATCTGCTTTCTGTAAACAGTTTATTCTTTTTGTTCTTCTTGAACATTGATTGTATTCTTACATCTTGTTCTCCTCCTATTTTTCCCATAATAGGATCTAGTTTCATTGCCAAAGCTATTGCTAACTCAGCTGCAATGATTCTATCAAAGTTACCTGATTCATTATACTGAATCATCTCCTCAAGTAGAACAGGATCAAATATCTTAGCCATACCTTTTATCTCAGACTTAATATTTCCATCTTCATCTTTCTCTGTATGTACTACTTCTTCTGTATATTTCTTTAGAGCCCCATGCAGGAAGTCTCTTATTTTCTCAGAAGATCTGTGTATCCCATAATCCCTTCTAACAGTAGTGTTTGGAACTATTTCTTTTAACCAATCTGGTTGTCTCTCTAAATAATGTGCATCTCCCTTAGCTATCATATAATCTATAAAGGATATCTCATCATTCTCACACAGAGCTCTAGCATTATAATACTTAATTAAGTATCTAGCTTGTTCTTCCCATGTTTCTTTCTTCTCTGGTCTAGCACAATAACTAGCAACAAACATATCTTGATACTTCTCTCCAGAGATGGCATGCATACGTTTGTATATATAGACAGATCCTAATGAACTTGAATATGCAGACTTTCCCTGTCTATAAGGGTCAATCCCTGCAACATATAATCCATATGGAGGACTTTCTATTGGAAACTCATATATCACTACAGGAGCTTCTTTGTTATCACTATTCTTAAGAGGGAAGTTTGATATTGGTATCTTATCTGTAAACTCATGTTTCACACCATCACCATCATCATATAAAACAACAGGTGTTCCTGTTCTTTCCACTGCTAATAGTCTAGTCTTCTGACGTTTAGCTGCTTCAATATCAAATATGTTTGTATCCTCATTCAAGAATATATCATCCACCTCTTGTGGGTAATACATCTTCTCTTTTAAATAAGCTAGTCTATCACCAGCTTTCTTTAATCTCTCAAGATTGTCATTTGTAATCTTATCTGCTTTCTCTTCATTAGAAACTAGCATCTTTACATTATGTAGCTCTGATTCTTCTGGTTGATCAAGATAGGCTCCTAAAGAAGATTCTTCTTTAGCTTCCATTCTATATTTATGGGAGATGAATAGTCCATGGATTCTTTGATCATCCTTTGCACTATTGTATTCTAGGAAGTTAAAATTGGCTACATCAAACATTAAGCTCTTTGCATCCATGAAGTTTTGCATATCTCCACCTGTACCTGTAAGTATAGGGCTACAGCCCCAACCAAATGGTGTGGTGAAACCTGGTGTTGCAGCTTGTAATCCTCTGAGGAAATTACCCTTACCTATCTCATCAATGATAAGCCTTCTAGGTTTTGTACCTGCAATAGCCTCTTCATTGTTACCACCATCTAAGTTACGAATAAGGATCTGAGAAAAGGGGATTCTCTCTCCTGCTTTTG
>Ga0181346_1000939_pt1 | contig 12906 bp, 10 predicted proteins | sample Su13VDMM15DN_FD_130100 | JGI IMG/M metagenome (GOLD analysis project Ga0181346, IMG submission 130100) | Freshwater viral communities from Lake Michigan, USA - Su13.VD.MM15.D.N | ecosystem: Environmental > Aquatic > Freshwater > Lake | place: USA: Michigan | collected 2013-07-15 | reverse complement strand
TTTATTATAAATATTATGTTAATAAGCCTTCTGCGGCAAGTTTTTGAATTATAGTTGTAAAATTGTCTTCTAATTCTTTAGACATATATTGTGGTTTAATGAAACCTGTTAAAGGTTGGCCAGTTGTGCCTGTAGGTTTAAGTACATTTAATATTATTTGGTTACCAGCATTTGGATTTATTCTATATATACAAAAGTGATCTAATATAGAACCACTTGGAACAGGTGGAACTACTTTTAAAGCTAGATTACCATCTGTAGTAGTTGTATTTTCATATATTGTATGTACATTACTTGGATCATATTCAAATCTAATAAAATCCCCAGGTTGAGGGGTGAATGGTAAAGTAATATTACTAAATCCAAAAGTAACTGAGAATGCAGGAGTAACTTGAAGATACTGGTTTTGATTTAGTCCGGTTAATCCTAATGATGCTGTTATTACTGTAAAATCATTAGAAGCAGTAGTATATGTTCCTATAGTCCAAAATGGACTAGTTATAAAATTAATAGCGGTGTATGTTTGAGTGTTGGTAAATAAGGTACTAGCATTATTATCTAATCCTACTATTTGACATGATGCTTCTGCTGCGTTGTTATCTAATTTATAACGTACTCTTATTTTGTCTCCATTATTAAAATTACTAGGAATTGTTGATGCTTCACATGTATATGTGGATCTAGGTAAAACATTCTCCCCTAATGGGTTAGAGTTACTTTGTTGGTTGGCACTTGGGATATTATATATTCGATATGTATTATTATTACTATTTGCTAATACAAGTGGAGCCCAGTTAGTTCCTCCATCTGTTGATTTTTCTATTTGAATATAAAAAACATTACTTTGATTATCTTGGGATGGATTTTTAACTAAAACTTTAGTTTGGAAAGATACTTGAGTTCCTTGAGATGTAGTATTATTAGGAAAAGTATATATATTACTTGAGTAATTACTCCCACTATCATTTATTTCTGTTCCGAAATCTAAAACAGCATATGTGTTATTAGTTATGTCAGATGTACTTGATTTCTTAGCTAAGAATGCATAATTATAAGCACTGTCTAAACCTACACCACCGGGTCCTGCTGAGAAACTCATAGTAGTAATGTGGTTTGTTCTTCCAGAGCCTGTTTCTGTTATTAATATAGGTTGTATTCTTCCTACACCTGTAATTTGTTTAGAACCTAATAATGTAGTAAATAAAGTAGTTCCTTCTAAACTTGTAACATTAACTATTTTACCTGCTTCAAAATTTTGTAGCATGTTAAGTATGTCAATAGAATTAGGTTGAGGAGCAACTACATTACCTTGAGCATCGATTATATATTTTACAAAATAAGCTGTTTGATCTATAATTTCTGGGGTTGTACTTCCTACACTACTAAAGTAAGCAAAATATGTTTGGTTTTTTTCAGCTGCAGAGAAAGCTCCATAACCACTACCATTATTGGTGGTGGTGTTAAAATCACCTATAATACTATCGCCTAATAAAAATCCTTGAGGGTCATTATTAGTAAGTTGAGGAGTGAATTGTTGTATTCCAGGCATAAACTATTTATTGATTAATTCTATAAGATGTTGTTCTACTACCATTATATCTAATATTAGACCAAGCTTTTGAGTTATAATTTGAATCTTGAACAAATGCTCTATCTGCTGTTCCTGATATGATAAGGCCAAAATTAATAGGAACCAAGGGATTTTGAGAATAATCTATATCCATCCATACAGTAGAGTATTGTGGTGTTTCAGCGTTGTCTAATAATGGATTATAGTCATTATAATCAAAATTAATAGCATCTGGGTCAAAGTCTATTAATGATGAAGAACCATTAAATGGAGGAGTAATTTGTATTATACTCATAGTCACCTCAGCATTGGTTGAAAGTCCACTATTATTCCCAGTATATACTGCTAGTGTTGTTCCTTCTGTTAAGGTGTTACTTCCAGTTAATATTAAATTAATAATAGTATCTCCAGATGCTGAAAATAATAAATTATCTATATCAGCTGTCACACCTCCTGGACCTGGGTATACGTTTCCAGTAGTATTTTTATATATATAATGTTTTGTAGATGAGTTAGTTGAGTTATTAATTGATACTTGTAATTGTATATTAGCATTAGAAGTATCACCAAATGTATATACACCAGTTGTTGGGGAAAAATAAGATAAAGTATTTCCTGTTGTTACACTATATGTTCTAACTTTACTTATAATTCCAACTCCAAGAATTCCTTGAGTATCAACTTTTGAACTAGTGAAACTATAATCATTTATATTTCCTACAGAAGATGTGATAGCTTGAGGGTATGCTAAACCAAATATAAAATAATCATTCTGTACTTGTGTAGTTGAAATAACATATTGTTTAATTCCTATATCCTCATGGCTAATGCGAATTGAAGTCATTTGAGCTAAATAATCAGACTTATCTGTGCCATTAGCATCAAACTTATTAATTTTTAAATATTTTACACCATCATTAAATATGGCTCCGTATCCTGTGGGCATATGACTATTTTATTTTATCCTGGTGTAAATGCAGTTGGTACTCCTGGTGGGTTAATGTTAAGAAAACTACCTGTATCAAACCATAAATATATTTCTCCTTGGTTTGGTGAAGTATTAATGTTTAAAAAGTCTTCTAGTGGTGTTATGTTACTTATATATAATGTAGGAGTATATAAATTTTGTGTGGTTGAAGGATATTTAAAATCATTAGCATTATTTAATTCTCCATTTGTTACTACAAATTCGGTTCCAGGTAATTCTCCATCATAAAATTCATCTTGAGTTGAATGAATTATAGTAGATACTCCTGTTGATCCAGTATAATATTGGAGCCATGTTTGGTTTGAGTAAGGTAATAAATTATAAACTTCTAATGTTGATATAGTGATAGTACTTGGGAAAGTTGTACCTTGTACATAAGTTGAAAATCTTTCTCCTTCTATATAAGATATATGAGTTGGGGTAGATATTGTACTAAAAGATGTTACATTATTACTTGAAGTTATTATACCATTTATTGATGAAGATATAATAATATTTACAGGATCAGTACATGAAACAGATGATGCAAATTTAGCTATTCCACTTGTTAAAGCTATAATCTCTCCATTTTCATATATAAATCTTCCAGTTGGGTCAGAACTAGGAGATATAAGAAAAGTATCAGATGGATATTGTTGTAGATAATTAACATAATTTGATGTTAAAGATGTTGAAAGTGATGATGTGAAAAGTCTATATCCATAATCAAAGCTAGATAAGCCTTCAGTTAAAACATTATATTGATTAAATGTTCCTCCAGTACCACCATCTATAAAAGCAGTATCAATAGTACCTTCATATGTTAAATCTTCTCCATAGTTAGATACTTCATATAAACCAGCACTAGAAGAATAAACATTAATATTTTGAAATTGAGTATCATAAACTTGTGGTTGAGGGTACTTATTTCTTTCTAAAATATGTTGTTTAATAACTACACCTGTTGTAAGACTTGTTCTTGCAGGGACAAAATCTTTAATCATTTTAAATAGTGAATTATCAAAGTATTTAATTAATCTTACATAATCTGTTAAATCGTAAGTATCAAAATATTTTTGAAAGAAATTATTGCTTAAAGTATTTAAATCAGGATATGAAGTAGCTGATGATGATACTTGTCTTGGGTCACCAATATATTCTCCTATATTAAAGTACCCTAATGAATCTATAATATCATCATTAATTTCATTTTGAGGTGAAAATGCTACTTCTAATAAATTAACATCAGGTGATTCACTATTTAATGATGGATAATTTTGTTCTAGGCTAGTATACTGTGATAATACACTTCCGGTAGGATAACTACCAGATACAATTTGTATTTTGTCTGTTACTCTACCTCTTAAACCTATTATAGGGGAATTTAAAAATCTTGTTTCTACATTAGGTGTGAAGGTAACATTAGTTAATGTAGCATTATTTGAGGATATAAATGAACCTGTCGAAGCCCAAGAACCTGTCCATCTAGGGTGTACTGAGCCTGAATTAGTGTATAGGTCTCCTCCTAAAGGTAGTCTAAAAACTAAATAATCATCATATAAAATTTCTCCTGAGTAGTCTATAGATTGAGGATTCATCACATAATCCTTAAATGAGTCTACACTTCCTGTTTTAATCCAATATCTTATTTCTTGTAATGAACCTGTAAATCTGTTATATGTTGTTCCTCCTATATTAACAGATGAAGATAGGAATGTTGAAGTTACACTCCCAGTCCAAGGAGTATTGGACAATGTAACAGATGAAGAAGCTAAATATCCTATTTGATTACCATCATACCCATCATAATACAAACTATTACCAGCATATAATGTATAAGTATCTTGAAATTTATTAATCATAATTGTCCACCAACCATGATCAAAAAATGGTAAATATATACTTGCTGTATTTACAATATCATTTACTTTTGGATAGAATGTTAGGTAAGCATGCTGATAATATGGGTCAATAGTTGATCCACTATATGAACTAGTGGTTAAGCCTGATCCACTGTATCTAAGAACTAATGATGCTGATGAGGGTGTTGTAGTTGAAGAAGATAAACCCCATAATTGATAATTTGATCCTGTATCAAAGTTGCTAGTTTTAAATCTAAATTGTACTGAGGATGCTTTGAAATTATTTATACTAGAACTCCAAGCTGATGCTAGAAACCAAGGAGTAGAAATTATGGCTGAGCTACTGGCAATAGCAGCATAGTTAAATTGTTGGTCAAAGTAATCATAAGTAGAAGTATCTTTATCTCTACCTCCAAACTCACTAATTCTTAAAACAGTATCAGGTACACCAAAACAATTTATTAAAGCACGTAAACCAGGTATAGTACCTTTAGTTTTAGCTAGATAAGGTAAGTTATGATAAATACGTTTGTATATTTCTTTATTTAAATCATCTATTGGTGTAATAGATGCTTCATATGAAGCCGTTACATAATTTGTAATTAAATCTGATCCTGTCGGGGTTAGGTTAATACCAGTGCTTCCTGTATTAAACCCGGTAAATGCGTTAAATAAATCACCGGTAGTAAAGTTGTTTTGGTATATTTTTACACCAAATGATTTTAATGCTTCTGCTACTAAATCTTTAGAAATACCAAAATTTAATCTATTATCAGCATTATATCTGTTACTAACATCTTTGTAATAGGTCCAAATATAATCATAATGTTGTCCTACTAATTCAACAAAGGAATAGTAAGGAGCATTTCTAGTATCATCTCTAAGATATTCAGGGATAGACCAAAATAAGTAATCTTGGTTACGATCATCATATGTAAATGCATCCTGTGTTATTCCACCATAGTATATTGAGTTAGGGTCCGTGCTACCAAACCATGTTCGTACTTGAACACTACTTGTAGAATATAAAGTATAAGGTACAGTGTTATTTGATTTAGGCCAAGCATATGAGCTTGATTCATAGTATAGGTAATATTCGTATCCGTCAAAGTTTTGGATAATACTTGTAATATTATTTTGTAAAACCGTAACACTAGATGAGATTGAAGCAGCCGGAGCAGCACTTAAAGTAGCTATTTGAGTATTGTAGTCTTCAATTTGTTTTACTTTGTAGTAAAAATTATTTAATCTTTGTTCTGCAGATGAGAAGTGTACGAAGTTTGTAAAGTCAGTATAATCAATACTAATTTCTATTCCTTTTTCATCTAATATGCTTTTTATTTGATTTATAGATGATGTTAAAGGATTTGTTAATAATGAAGAATAATCAATATAATCTGTAGTATTATTAACTTGGTCTTTAGTGTTTATATTAAAATTAGGGCCTTTTAAATCAAATGTGATTATAGGAGGTGGTGTAATTTCTTGTGTAAATGATATATTAAAAGCTAAAGAGTTAGCTATTTTAGTTACAACCCAAAAACTTGAATTAATATTTAAATTAGAAGGTAAAGGACTATATAGATTAATTAATATATCACCTGTAGTAGGGTTAACTTGTATATTATTAGCTACTAGTAATATATTATTGCCAAAATTTAGGTAAAAATCATTGAAATAAAAAGAAGTATTACTACTAATAAAGTTATCAATTGTAGAAGCTGGGTTTGTAGATGGAGAAATATATCTAACTACTAATTCAGTTTTGTCAGCTGATATGCTTTTTATAAAAAGATCCTTGTTTGTAGGGCTAGTTAATAGTTCATTTCTGTAGAAATTATAATAAACATTATATTCGCCTGAATTAAATCCTTTAGCACTTATGTCACTTGATGGATTTATTTCTATAGAATTAATTTGATTAGAGGTAACTGTTCCATTAGTAGGAAAAGAAAATCTATTATAATTAGTATCTACAGATTGAAATGAATTATTAGGAGTAGATATAACATATTCTATATAATCTAGAGATGGATCAAAAGTTGCTTCAATCTGTGATGATTGGATTAAAGCTTCATCTTGAGATGAGTAGGGTGAAGATGGAAATATTTCAGTTATATTTATAGCCATTTATTATATGTTTAAACTAGATGAAACTTGTGAATTTAAAACTTGTTGATTAGCTACTAACAATTGCTGTCTTAAAGATGTTATTTCATCTAATAAGAGTTGAGTTTCGTCATTTGGAGCAGCAGCATTTATATATTCTCCACTAGTTTTAACTAAATACTCATGTGAATTAATATTCCCGATTAATGGTATATCATAAAATATTTTATTATAATATGTAAAAAATTGCTCTACAGTTATAGTATCTTCAACTGGTGGTGGTGGTGGTTGAAGTTGAGTAAAAGAAGTGTCAATAACATTGACATATTCTCTTCTATTATAAACTGTTTTATTTAAACTATAATTAGCCATTTATTATTTTAAAAGTATAATTATCATCAAATACCATTGTACTACCATTTATAGTAGTCTTAATTAATATGTTATAATATCTTTCAGGTTCTAAACCATTCATATATAATTTAAAATAACTTCCACTTGAATCCACACTTAATTGGGTAAATTGATTATCAAAATCAATCACATATTCATTAGTGTATGTATCTTTAATAGCGTAATATGATGCTGTTGGTAAATAATAATTTTGAGTAAAATAAGAGGCTGTAGCAAATACTCTATTTGGGTATTCGGGTCTGCTGTTTACTCTAAATATATTATCGCTATCTGGGTAAAAAGTACCTATGTTATTATCTATGGCTATTGTAGCTGGGGAGACATTTATTTCAGTTAATGAACCAGTACTGAATGAGTAATCTCTCCATTTTATTTCTAATTGTGGGGGGTATATAGTATGAGTATCTCTTGAGAAATAATCTAAATTAATATTGTATTGGAGATTATTTATAAATTCAACAGCTTGTTTAATGATAAACCCATTATTGGCTATTGAGCCCGAGTACCATCTATTAACAATTGGAGTTACATTTATATTTATGTCTTTGTTATCGTAATATGAAAATGACTGCGTATACGATGAAGTATACCAATTACATCCACCACTCACGGAACCATATGATCCTGTTACTCCTGATGGGAATCCCGCGATTTTCCAAGCACCACTACCTGAAGATAATCTATTAAACCAGCTTACTCCATTAGTATATTCCGGAGAGTAAGAATACTTACCCGTACCCATATTCCAAGAACCTGTAACTGCGTATACTTCTAAAGTAGTATCTGAGTTTAGTCCATTAGCTTCGGCTAGGAATCCTCTTAGAGAAGCACTCCAATTAGAGCCACTTACTTTATTATTAATTACATCAGCTATTTCGGTTGATGAGAATTGTATTAAAGTTCTAGTAGCTTGTGTATTGCCACTACTTTGAGCGTCTTCAATACTTACAGATAATATTTCATTTAATCCTGTGTTTTTGTCAGGATATCTAGAATATATCGTAGCATCTTGCGAAGGAAATAATTTGTATATAGCCATTTATTATAAATATAAATTATTAGTAAGATACGACTTTACCTTTAATATCAACATCGGGGTATTTAACCTCAAATATCATTGGGTCTAAGGAAGGGTAGATAGTATCATTTTGTGTAGCTCCAACTATATCATAAGAATATTGTGAGTATCCTAATATAAGCCCAGATTTATTAACTATAGATACATTTTTGACGGTTTGTACTCCTTCTATTTTATCTAAAAGAATATAAATATTCTTCATAATTATAGGCTCATTTATCTGCCAATAGTTTATTTTAAAATACTCTTTTAATGCTTCTATACCTTTAAATATAACTTCATTACTATTATATTGTGGTAAAACTATAATATCAAAATTTACACCTATATTGATTACAAATGCATCTTTAATCTTAATAGAATCATTTATTATTCGATTTTGAGATAAATAAGTAGATAAATTTTGTTTTAAAGCGGCTGATGCATTTGTTAGATTACCATTTATGTCATATGATAAAATAAATAAATCTAGTACTGATGGGGTTTCTCCTGGTAATAGTGATGATAATTTTTGAGATTCAATGTATGCTTTAGATATAGTTCCATAATCAGATGGTAAACTTAAAGCTCGAACTAAATAATCATCTAATGTTACACTTCGTTGTTGGGTTGTAAAACTAGCTAAAGCATTATTTCGTATTATTTCTACATCATCTCCTATTCCTCCTCCACTAGCCGCTTGAGGATTATTTACTGTCACTGAGTTAAAGACATATTGGGCAAGAGTAGCATCTAAATTAAATGGGATTTTAATATTAGATTTGGTATCAATATTATTTAGTAATCCTGCTCCTACATTTGAAGTAACTCCACCTCCAGTTAAATATCTTACTGTTAAAGTAGTATTACTAGGGGCAATACCATAAGTATCAGTGTATAAGAAATTTGCAGGAGAAAAGGCAGTTGTTAGTAATGATCTTTTATAAGGTAAACCTAAACCAACATTGTCTGGGTTAGGAGTAATTTCTTCGTCTACATTAGATGTATTAGTACCTGCTCCAAACTGCATTTGGAGTGTATTTGGGTCTGTAAATCGGGTTACAAATCTGCGGGGTATTTTTTTAAGTTGTAAAAGAAAAGGAGTATTGCCTCCATCAGCAGATAAGTTAGGGTTATTTATGTTAGTATTTTTAATAGTATCATAAATCATTTCTTGAGCAAGGTATGGTACTTCATACCATGTATTACCATCACTATCTACTACATCTAAAATGCTAATTATGTTAGAATTACTAATCTCTACTGTTGGATATTTAGATACTACTCCAAAATCAAAGGTTGTTGTATTAATAGTTGCAGATATTGCTTTTCTAGTCTTTTTTAATAAATAGTAATTAACTGTTGCTCCTGTGGTTTGGTACACAGTAGCAGTAGTTGGGTCTTGAGAGCTAGAATAGCTAAAATCAATTGGATCTTGGATTAAAAATGAGTTAGCTTGTGACCCATTATTGCTAACTGATGTGTTTTCTAAGATTTGGGTAGCATAACTATAGTCAGGTAAATTACCAATAGCAGGTATTTGTTGATAAACATCAATATCTACTGTTGCTACTCCTGTTACTTTAGGACGATACCCTAACATATACGCTAAAGAATATACATTATTCTGTTGACGTGCATATTGAATAAAATTTTCTTGGATCTGGTTATCCAAATAAAATGATAAAACATCACCTACATATGCCGACATTTCCAAGAACATAGTACCTGGGGATGATGGTGAAAAGTTACCGTAAGTAGTAGGGAAGTATGTTTTAGCAAACTCGGCTAATGATGCTTTAAATTCAGTAAAATTCTTATTTATATATTTAATATCTGTATTCTCAGCCATGTTATATATTTAAAATTATTTGGTTATTTTCATCTGTCATAAAGCTATAAATAACTTTAATTTCAACTGTGTTATCATCTTGTGATGGGGTAATACTAATTTGTTTTATAATTAATTGAGGAAAATTAGTACTAATTTCGCTTTTTAGTTGGGCTTCTAAATCTTTAACTCCTAGATTGGTGTATGGTTGAACACCAGATATGGCTGTGGTTGATGGGTTAGAATTTGTATTGTTATACCCTGTAATGCCAAAAGCATATGATGAGTCAGTAATTTCTGAAAATAGATATTTTCTTATGTCACTGCCATAGGTAGCATTTAGTGGTCTTTCTCCTTTGTTAGTTAATATAAAATTAATTAAATTGGCTCGCATTTGATCTGTAGAAGTATATGTAGGATTAAATACCCCATCCGCATTAAAGGGAAGGCTAACACCAATAGCTAACTGGTAGTCTAAAGAACCGGTATTTTCTACTCTATATGCCATTATTTAGTCATTAATCCCATTATTTGATCTAAACTTACTTCACCACCAGGTAAACTTGATCCTTCACCCATAGTATTAGCGGATGCAGGTGGGGTATAAGATGGTTGGGCATGAGAAGAATTTGCAGATATTACTGTGTCAAATTCACCTCCAATCATATTTCTTAAATTACGTTTAAGATCATGATTTACTGCTGAGGATTGTTGGTAGGTAGGAACAGGGGTATAAGTTTCCTGTACTACTGTTTTAGGTGATTTAACTGCTTCAAGTAGAATGTCTTTTAATTCTTCTTGAATTGCTTCACGTACTGCTTCTTTAATTAATTTTTTTAGTCCTTCGATTTTCATATGATTATAAATATTTGATTATTCAGCTGTTATACTGGGGTTTGAATCTATTATAAATTTTAATTGAGATATTAATACTGCGGGGTCTGAGGCAAATGAAGAGTCGGTTTTTAATATATCTACGCCTTGTTTATTTTGGGCTACGGCGTAGCGTCGAATATATTTGCTTTCATTTTTTTCATCAATTTTTACTCCTAAAGTAAATCCTTTATAAGTATTAGTATTATTATTTTGAGTTGCTACTACTGTAGGGTTAGCTAGAGCATTAATTTCGTCGTTTATTTGTACTGGGTTCATGTTTTGATCACTGGCACATATTTGTAATATTACATCTAATGCTTCTAAAAGTTTTAAAATAGTACCTAAAAGTACACCGAATGATGCTAAAGTTAAAGTTAGAGTATTAATAACGGTTTTAGCTACTTTTAAAGCGTTAGCTAGTTTTTCATGAGTAATTAAAAAAGCACCAGGTACGGTTTGTGGTGGTGCCGCTGAGATGAGGTTTATACCTATTGTCACAGTTGTAATAGCTAACCCAGCTGTAGTTTGTAAAGAGGTTAATCTTTGAACTTGAGTATATATACCATTTATTTGAGTAGCTAATGAGTCTCGCTTTTTAATAACTGAGGATATGAGGGCAGATGATGGGCAATTTATTTGATCTCTTAATTGCTCTATAGGTAATTGGCTTAGTAAAAGAGCTCCGATTGAGGTAGCTTGTATTTTTTTAGTTATTTCTTTTAGTTTTTCTTTATCTTTAGCTGCTTCTTTAGCACTTGCAGTAGTTTCCCTAGCACCAGCTATAGTATTTTCAGTTTGGTCTCTAGCAGCATCTATTTTAGCTTGAGCTTCATCTCTTTTAGCTTGAGCGTTTGCTTTTATAGAATCAACTGAGGAATCTCCACTTACACCTAATTGAGAAACTACTATAGGTATTATTGTAGGTGCATAAGGAGTAATTAATCCTATAACAAAAGGTATTAATCTTTTTTTTATAGTTGCTTTTTGACTATTAACAAAATTAGTAAGCCTAACCTCAGGTGGAAGTTCAGATTCTAATATTTCATTTTTAGTTTGATTATCTTGCTCTAATAATTTTTGGTTAGTTTTAGCTATATTTAAAGCACTCTCATCTGTTACCTCAGACATTGATTTTCTAGGAATAGTATAGACAAAATTATTTCCTTTAGCATTAGTAGATGAGTCTTGAGATCCTTCAATAGTATAAGTTAGTGGTTCACCTGAGTTAGGATCAGTTATATTATTAGCTAATAGTATCTCATGAGCTAATACTTCCTCAGATGCACCTAAAGCAGGTGGTCCTTTAATTACTTGCCCACTAGGTGTAGATAAAGTAGCATATTTTGCAGGACCTTGAGTACCAAAGGTAATTGTGCTTCCATCACTAACTTTATATATAGGTGTACTCATGTTTAATTATTTACAATAAATATGTAAAAAATGTGGGGTTTGGTTGGATATGTAACAAATGTGTCGTATATTTATACTATAAAATAAAGGTTATGAAGAAATTAATCACAAGTGCATTTTTAATTTTGGGGTTATACTCAAATAGTTTTTCACAAATTGATACATGTAAAATTGATTATTATAATATGTTCAATATGGACTCAGTATTAATTGAAAACCCATATCATGGTGGGGAAATATATGGATATTATTATAATAGAATATTTAATAGATATAGTAAAGTAATTAATTATTTATATAATACTGATAGGTTATTTATTTCTAGAGAAGGAGATAGTTTTATTATCAGTAGTTTTACATTATATGTAGAATTAAAGAATGAATATATTTCTGTATCTCAATGTCAATTAGAGGAATTATTATTTACATATACTCCATTCATAAAATGATACTGAAGCTGGGTATCCATTGATTGTTGATATTTCGTATTCTTGGTTATCTTGGATATTTTGTAATGAAATTGGGGGTGTTTCTCCTTGTTTAACCATAATTCCTCTATTACCAATAATATCATATAATTTTTGAGCACTATCAAATGCGTTACCTGAAGGTGAGGACGCATTGTATAATTTTAGTAAACCGGGGTATGTGTCATTTCCATAAAATTGTTTTCTAGCTTCTTTCCAATTTGCTGGGGGAGTAGGGCCAAGTATTTTTGTTATATTAGGAATTAAGGTTTGGGGATTTAATAGTACTATAGAAGCATTAGGAAATGGGGGTGAATTAGGATTTAATTTATTAGTAGCATAA
>Ga0181346_1000938_pt1 | contig 12919 bp, 19 predicted proteins | sample Su13VDMM15DN_FD_130100 | JGI IMG/M metagenome (GOLD analysis project Ga0181346, IMG submission 130100) | Freshwater viral communities from Lake Michigan, USA - Su13.VD.MM15.D.N | ecosystem: Environmental > Aquatic > Freshwater > Lake | place: USA: Michigan | collected 2013-07-15 | reverse complement strand
ATACATATTATGTATATTATCTTCGTTTTTAAATATTGCCACCTCTTTAGATGATTTACCGTTTGGATATTTCTTTACCATTGTAGGTAACTTAATCCTTTCTTTACTGTAAAGGTAGTTAGCAAAGTCCAACAACTGTCGTATTGGTTCCGACCATTCATCATCTAACTTTTTGTTGTATTTACCTAATTTTTGTACCACTTTTAGTTGTTTGATATCATATCTAAATTCTATCGTGGCTCTTTTGTCACCATTAATATGTTCTTTTCTTAGTGAAACAATAAAACAGTACGGGGATTCACTATAAGTCCTAACACAGTTACTCTGATGCATTGACTCCTCCTCGTATTGTTCGGTTGTTTTTAATAAGACAGGGTAGTAAGTTTCACCTTCGTGGTTAATTGGTTTTTCAATTAAATACGCATCATCCCCATAAAATCTTGTTACCAAACCTGAACGATAGGACTGGGTAAGTGTTGACCACTCTGAGTGTTCTTTTACGTAATCATCATAGTTTGTTGCTGTAATTTTAACGTTTTCACCATATCTCTGTAAATTTGTTTTATATTGGATGTGGTCGTTCAACGAGTTTAATAGTGTTTCAGTATTGGTTGTATTTAAAATTTTAACAATATTTTCTTTTTCTTTTTTACTGATGTTTTCAATTATTGACCCATAATATGCAAAATAATTAGGTGTTTCCGCACTTAAAAATGATTCACTGTTAATTGTATTAAACAAATCTTGACCAAATGTTTCATAAAAAATCTTAAGCCCATTAAGATCAATATTATCATACTTATTCAACAGTTCTCGGATTTTAGTCCCCTTAAAGTTTTGTGATTTCATAAACCAAGTAACTAAATTATTACCGTGTTGTCTAATCTCTTTTTTAGGTGTATAAAATATTTTGAATTTTGAGAAAGCATCCGGATATTTAATACCTGAAGATTTTAAGTATAGTTGGTAGAATTTATCTCCGTGCGATAAATCTTCTTTATCAAATTTAAGTCCTGATCTTTCGGAGACTCTATCTAAAAAAAGAGTCATTACCTCATCTCTAAGTTTTAAATTTTCATTGTTATCTTTCTCATCACTTTTAAAAAAATGTGATGTTTGGATATAAACCATTATATTTTTTAAATCTGTCTTATGTACGGACATCTTAGATTTAATCTTGACCTTTCTTTTAAGAATGAGTTCTCCCGAATAAAAAGTTTTTCTTTTAATATTATAAGTCAAATAATATATCTCCCGTCTAACCCTAAAATATTTTTTTGAAACGTTTCTACTGTTGGTATAATGGAAAACTTTTAATGCTATTTTATTTTCATTTTCTTCAATCACCAAAGTTTTTCTATTCATATGTAACTCAGCAAATGGGTTTCCGTAGTTTTCTAAAAAAACAGTTTCATCGTATGATATAAATTTTGTTTTAAACCCACCTTGAGTCCTAAATTGGTATGTTTGTCCTACATTAAAAATGTCGTCTATATCTTCACTTTTTTTCTCAATTTTATTGAAATTTTCAAAGACTTCGGTTCTATAATTAACATCTTGTACTTTAAACAAGTTTGTCATTTCAGACATAAAAATAATATTATAAGGTTACTAATTCATACATATTAATCCCATATGGTGTTCCATATATGGGATTACTTTATCAACATTGGCACTTGTACCGTTTAGTTCTAAAATTAAAGATATAAGTTGTTTTCTTGTCGGTTCTAAAGGTTTTTCATCTTCTGTGGAATTTGATTCAACAATTTTTCTTACCCCGCCAAAAAACTTATCAGAGTCCATATCACCAATGAGTTTTTTTAACTGTTCGGGATTTTTGTCAAAAAACCCCTTAAAGTTCGTCATATAAATTTCAATATCTAAGTTACCCATAATTTAATTTTTTTACATTAATCAAAGATAAGAAATTTTTTTGATTTTTACCCTTTTTTAATTCAAATAAAGATGAAAATGATCATCAGTCTCATTTCTTTGTTTAAACGATTCCGGCACAACACCTTCCGTTCTACTATTCTTCAAAACGACTATTGTTAACTGTGGTGAATCAACCAAACATTCAGGTATACTTTGAAGGTTCGGGCTATCCGTTATAGATAAGAACTTTAAATTTTTTATCTTACAAACACTATCAGGTAAGTTAGTAACACAATTAGATAAGTGTAAACCAATTAACGATGTGTAATCACCAATATCGTCAGGAATAGGTAAATTAAACGATTCTTTTCCTACGTTTAAAAAACTAAATCTCCTAATGTTTTTAGGTAACATAGTATAAAGATCATCAAACCCATAAAGACCAATAAACTTAGATGCCGCACTACCATCTGGATATGTGATTGACACCAAATTGTCTTGACTAACTAAAGATTGACTAGCAAGTCCTTTAGCAAACTCAGGTTTAAAGAACGCTTTAAGTCCTGGTTCATTTTCATTTAAAAAATCAACCAAATTGATATTTCTATCGTCAGGTGTCATATATTGATTAGATGGGAAATGGAATTGTAATCTATATGCTGGAAGTCCTGATTCCAATCCAATATCCATTGAACCTGTGAATGGTCTTGGTGAGTTAGGTATTAAAACATATAAAGGTCCTTGTTTGATGTATGTGTTGAAGTATGTAAGACCTGGAGACGACGTACACCATCTTGTTTCACCATTTTGTACATCCTTATGTTGTCCACCGTAGAAACAAGCCGCATTTTTACCCAATTCTCCTTGATCTGAAATTCTAACAACAGTCCATTCACTACCACGATAAACTACCTCACCACCAGGGTGTTCGTAAGTTCTAGACGCTTCTCTTTTCTCATCTTTAGTTGCTCTAGTTTTTTCTAATGAAAAGTCTTTTACTTGATCATAAAGAGTTTCGGGTGTCAATTTATTAATATCTCTCGCCTCTTGTGGTAATCTATTTTTAAATCTTTCAAACTTCATTAAATCATCAGTAATTTTATATAAGTCTTCCATAAAAAGTAATTGAGATTGCTCAATTGCACGTTTTACCGCTGGACTATTAGGGTCTGAATATATACTTGGTACAACATTAGGTGTTACATAATTTTTAAGTATCCATTGAGTGTATTTACCAATTTTTACTTTCTCTATGTCTTCCGGTTGTAAGTAATCGGAATCCATACCTTCAGGTACTCTTGATGTGGGGTCAGCAGCAATGATATCAAATAATGTCTGAATTGTCATTATAGATTTTCTATCTTTCCCTGGTTTTACGTATTTGTCAAAAAGTATAGTATTTCTTGTGTTCTCAAGAATAATATCCCTTAATATACTTGTAAATCTAATTGCCATAATTATAGTTTTTATTAATAAATATCACAAATATAAGAAAAATATTTTAATAATTCATAATCAATAACTCTTCACCCATATTTTGTTTGGTTCCCTTCTTTGCTGCGGCCGCTTTAGCGAATTCTTTTTTAACCCAAGTGTATTCATTTTTAGGAAACCACTCAGATAAAATTGGAAAATCATAGTAGGATAATGAGAATTTACCTTGCACTTCTTTTAATGTGTTTGCTAACCTTTCGTGATCATCTCTATCAAAATCGTGGTTTGAATAATAGTTCTCAGTTTTCCAATAAGGGGGATCTAAATAAATGTATGTTGTTGGTGAATCGTATTTTTTGATTACGTCAGCGAAGTCCATATTTTCAACGTGTGTTATTCTTAAAAAATGTTCAACCCAATCAGGTTTTGATAGTTTATCTCTAAACGTCAAATACTTTGATTTGTATTTACCTTTAAGGTCAATAAAAGAACTTGTCTCAGGTTTTGATCCACTGAATACTTGAGTTAGGATGTATACGTATTTTGCAGCAACTTCGTAATCACCAGGTTCTACGCTGAAACCTTCATTAAATATTTCAGCTTGAAACCTGATAAATTGTTCTTTATATAATGGTGGGGTTGGTACCTCACCAAATTTTTGACAGTCAATCGCGTTAATTGCTTTCAATAACTCCGTTGGGTTTTGAATACACTTAAATAGGTTGTAATTTAGTGGATTAAAGTCGTTGTAAACAACTTTCTTTAGGTTGGGGAACTGTTTTAGGTCCATATTAAAAAAACACCAAAACATCCCTCCGAATGTTTCAACATACGTTTCCATATTTTTATCATAGAAAGGGACTATCCACTTTCCGATTCTACTCTTACCCCCTATATACGATAAACACATTTTATTTTTTATTTAAGTATAAGATATTTATGATAATCTGTCAATGAATATTTTTTTAAAAAAGATTACAAATGTTTTGGCAGAACCAAAAAGATTAGTATCTTTGTATTGTGTTTAACACAAAGGGAATGTCAGCCCTCCCACTTGAAAGCTGACTGCCGAGAATCTGGTGATGGAAAACGATTCGGGTTAGATAGAGACCTTCCTCAATTGGATTAACTATTTTGTAGAACCCTCCGTCTTTTCGGAGGGTTTTTATATTTATATAATATGAAACTACTTTTAGTATTAAAATCCTTAATAGTGGAGGATAGGGTAACTTTAGGTTCTTTTGAGAACGGGGGTGATGTATTTAATGTTGTTGCTACAGACCATACTCAAATTGCCAATACTCCAATATCATCAAAATCAAGACCTGACTTTGAGGATTTGGGGGATATTGTGTTTGAGTTTGACGATATTATCAGTAATGTGGCTAAAGATGTCATCGTAAACCGTAAAAAAGATTCTATTTTTGTTAGGGATAACTGGAATGGATTTGATTTTATCATTTACCCACACTTTGATGACGGCGAATATAAACTAAATATTGCAACCAGTATTAAACACCCACAAAAACTAAAGATAAAAAACCAAAACACATTAGTTATAATCACAAATAATGGTGATACAATAATAAAAGAACAATTTGAAAATAATAACTTTACTAAGATTGTAAGGGGTGATATTATTATTTATCACAATTAATTTAATTTATGGAAGAAAAAAAATCAACAGAAGTTACAGGATGTAACACATGTAAAAAAGGGTTAAATAAATCACAGGTAGGATTAATCATATTTTCAATGTATATTTTTGCTAGTGCCATATACGGCACCTACAAAATTATACAGGATTTAGTTGGTATGATCTAAAGCTAATTTTATCTTTTTCTTAACCTCATCATTAAGGGACTTATCTTTTACTACTGACATTTTTATGTAGAAGTGTCCTCTACCGTTTTCGGACATATACCCCTTATTAGGTATTCTTAGCGGTATGTCAGTATCTATTTTATCCGGTATATTAATCGATATTGCACCATCTGGATGGTTAATTTGGAGTTTCTCATTTAAAATTAAATCCATCGGTGATAATCTTACTTTGTGTACCAAATCGTCTCCCATTTTTTCAAAGTCATTGTCGTTTACGACGTTAACCTTAATTATGAGGTCACCTCTTTGTTTTATATTAGGGTAGTAATCTCCCTTACCTCTTAATCTCATAAAATGACCATTATCCGTATTTTGTGGTAAGTTTACCATGAAAGCTTCAAGCTTAGGTTCAACACCTAATCCTCTACAAATTTTACAAGGGGTGATTAATATTGACCCGTGACCGCCACATGTAGGGCATTGTACTTGGACTTGTTGTCTAAACATATTGGTGCCGAACGTTTGTATCACAAACCCATTCCCTCTACAAGTATCACATATTTTTTTATCCCCACCATTACCATTACACGGCTCACAAGCAACGTTATTTTGTAATCTAATCTCTTTTTTTGATCCGAAATAGGAATCAACAGGTGTAATATCAAAACTTAACACTTTATCAGGAGCTTTAGGTCTGTGATTGGATCTACCACCCATCATTTGTTCAAAAATAGAATCAAAATCAAAGTTGTTGCCACCACCCATTCCATTAAAGGGATTTTTTCTAACATTATCGTAGTGAGCCCTTTTATTCTCTTCTCCGATGTTTTCATAAGCAACACTAATTTCTTTAAATCGCTCTTCACCTTCAGGGTTTACATCTGGGTGATATTGTTTACTTAATTGTCTATATGCCTTTTTTATATCGTCTTGTGTTGCCGTTTCGTCAACACCTAAAATTTCATAATAATTTTTCATGAGTAGTAACTATATTATCGTTCTGTTTAAGAATAAAAAAAAAAGAAAAATTATCAAACGTTATTCTATAGAAAAACGAGCATTAGAGAAATTTAATCAATTAATTAAGGATCAAGAAAATATTATTTTTGATAAGCTAATAGAAAACGCCGAGGAAACGACCTATACGTTAGGTTTACTCACTAACACAACTAACATACAAAAAAGTATTTTTATTAAAGATGTTTTTGGTAGGAATGTGCCAGCAACCATTGAAAATACTAATTACGTTTTTTTAGATTTAAAAAATTATAAACAAGAGGAAAAGATATTTGATTGGCAAACTCAAAAAAAAATAACCTTTAATCAGTTTATAAAAAATTACTGTGGAAGTAACGAATTGAAGAATATATTCACGTTGAATAATAAAATCTGTGTTCAGAAGGATTCGGATTTAAGTGTTTTCTCATTGAAGGATAAATCAGAGTCGGTTAGGTTTTTAGAGTGTGCTCAATACTATTTTTTCAATAATAATAGGGTTGATGGTATGTTTGTAAAAGACATATCCACAACACAAAGGAAGTGGATATATGATGTCTTAACGGAAAAGGGGTTTGATAAAAAAAGGTTGTATAGATTAAAAACTACCTTTTCAAAAAGGTAAAATTTACACTACCTATAGATATGACACATTTATTTTTTTGGTCAGTTTTTAGTTCTCTCGATACTCTATCAAAAACATGATCTTCTAAATATGTGATTATTTCTGTGGAGTCTTCACCTATGAACGTACTTTCAAGTATTTCAACAATATTTGCGAACTTGACTAATTCATCCCTAAAGTTCTCAATATTCTTTGCCATAAAGTGTATTTCTCCTCTTTGTGTATTGTATTTTTAATATTTTCTTTTTTGAACTTAATAAGTTCATCTGAAAACTTTTTTTTATCTTTTTCTAAGGATGTTTTATTTTCTTCTATATCCTCTCTTAATACATTAATTAGTTTCTGTATCTCCGGCATTGATTTCTTCTGGCTCATTATCTTGCAAAATTTTGGTCAACTCTTCTATGTCAAATTTAAGACTTTTTAAACTCTCTAATTTTTCTTTTTCAAAAATTGTTTGTAATTCTCTTACTTTTGTTTTAAATAATTTTTCTTTTTCTTCTCTTTCAATATTTGTTTTAACGTAAGTCTCGAATGTTTGCTCAATAATGTCTATCAGTGTTTTATTATTTTCACAAACAAAAGACGTAATCGTATTACCATTTTCTGTTTCTGTCTGTATAACTTCAATACCTTCTGGGTATTTTTTTAGTGTCATCCATGTTTTAGGAAAAATCATGTCAAAACTAATAAAATTTTTAAGTACTCTAACTGATTTGAGATACTTGGTTGCTCTTGATATAAATTGGCTAAAAATCATAATTTTAAAAAAATATTAAATATGTTATAATGTACGACAGAAAAGACCCCACAACAACTAATTGTCTTTCTGTATACTCTATTGGTTTTGGTGGGTTTGAGAATATAGCCATTAAAAAGTTAACCATATACTTTAAAACGACAAATATTGAGAATATAAGTACGAATGTTGATACTCTGAATAATAATTCCATATTACTTTTCTTCTTTATTGTGTGCTAAAATTTCTTTTCTTAAAACTTGCATAAGTTCTTTTAATTCTTGAGCACTTTTTCTAGCTCTTGTACCGGCAGAATGATTACCTTTAGTATAAAATTTTGTGGTTTCTGCTGACAACGTTTCTACTAAGGTTTTAATTTGTTCTAATGTTTCCATTTTTTGTGTTATATAATGTTTATTTTTAAAAAATAATAAAATCTATTAGCAAATAGTAAAGATATTTAATAAACTTTCAACGATCTTTCTAATATTTTATATATTTCTGTGAATATTTCAATGTCTGATTTTGTTTTTTTCTGATGTCTATCAAAAAGGTTTACAAAAAAATCATCCATTGCTAATTTAAGTTTTTGGTCGTTTTGGTTGTAACAGACCTCAAAAAAGAACCCCTCAAAAAAGGTTATATCATCACCACTAAAGATAAAATAGAGGTTCTCTTTTTTAAAATTTTCAAGGGTTTTATTAATACACCATGTTAAGTGTTCTTTCTTTTGTTTTTCAGTCATTCCGACTTTAGTGTCCGTATTTTCAAAATCATCCCCTAAATATGTGTCTTTAATTAAACTTAAAAAAGATATACAAAAATCCCTGAATAGTTCTGTAAGTTCAGGAATTATATTATTGGCTAAATACCAAGAGGTCACATCTTCTTGATCCATTGGTTTCGCTAACCAATCAAAAAAACGACCCATATTATTATCAATCATCATGTAACAATAATAATATGGACCTTTTTAAAACAAAAGACTTATTGTGTTTTTTTACCGTATGATAGTAGATTTTTTATCTTTTTGATATCTTCTAAAACCAATTTTTCTTCCTTAGACTCTAATTTCATCATGATTTTAGACGCTTTATCCGTTTGATTACCTGTATTATCATTAACAACAGGTTGTGGTGATTTATTATATGCCTTTCTTTTTAGTTTAGCAAGTAAATTATCCTTTCTTATTTTATTTCTTTTTGTGTTTGCCGGTGTCTCTACCGCATTACCCCATTCAGGGTTATTACCTGTTCTTGATGATCCAACTAACAAATCATTAACCCAATCTTCATTAGGGTGGATCTCATCGTAATCTAAGTTCTCTAAACCAGCTGCGGTAAAATTATCAATATATTCCTCAACAGAATTTGACGGCATATAAGCCATCTTTTCCATTTTCTCTAACTCACCGTTACCTTTAGGGAAGTGTTTAGGGTTTGTTTCATAATTACCTTTAGACCCTGCCTTTAAATAATCTTTCATTTTTTTAACAACACTTTCAAGATAATCGTCGTTTTCTTTTTTAGATTTGTTTTGTGAGTCTTTGGTTACATTTGGTATTTTAGATGTTTTCTTTTTCTTTTCTTCTAAAACTATATTTTCAATAATATTTATAACTTCATTTTCTTTAAAATAGAATACCTCGTTTGTTGACTCATCTAAAACCAATTTATACGTAACACTCTCATCTGTTCTTTTTCTTCTTAACATTTTAAAATCTTCAGAATCTATTTTATTATTTTTATTGGCATCAATCCTACTTTGTCTACCGTAAAGTCTTTCTTTTACTTCCGATTTATTTGATCTTAACTTTTTAAAATCTTCACCGTCTATTTTGTCGTATGGTTTTGCCTGTCTTGCAATATATTTTTGTCCTTTAGATAGATTTTTACCTTCTTTAACTTCTCCCTCAGAATATCCACATTCTGAACACATACCTTCGTACATTTTTCCAGAACCGCATTCTTCACACATACCTTTTTCTGTATTTTCTTTAACTTCTCCCTCAGAATAACCGCATTCTTCACACATACCTTCGTACATTTTTCCAGAACCACATTCTTCACACATTCCTTTTTTCATATTTTTGTTTTCAAAAATTTTATTTTTTAATGAATAAACCCTATTTTTTATTTCCTCAGAAACAATTTTATTTATAATATTAATCGCATTACTTTCCATATAGAATAAATATCGCCTTACTTATAAATCGCTATTAATTGTATTCATTATTATATTTTTTATTCGTTCAACACTTAATCCAGTCCTCATTGATACGTTGTTAATTGCCTCATTTAGTGGTGACTCTTTAGCGATTTTGGTTAGTTTTACCGGCTTGTCTTTACTATTACCTTGGCTACACCAAGGTTTATTGTTATATTTACCACACTTATCTTGTATTTTAACAAATCCTCCTCCAGGTATTTGTGTTTTTTTAAACGACCTTCCACGACCAACAGGATTGTTTCCTCTCATGTTTACGTCTTCGAATCCAGGTGCGTCGTAAGCACCAACAGATCCCGATCCTGTGGCTTCAGTAAATTCACCCTCAACAGGTTCGCCTTTTTTATATTCCAACTTTGCCTCATCATCTTCTGACCACATACTAAATGCAGGACCATTAAACCCACCAGCAGAACCCGTTCCTGTTGCTTCTTTAGGTTCGTCATTAAGTTTTTTTAATGCTTCTTTAATTAAATCGTCTATTAACTTATTCATTATTTTTTATTTTTTAAACTACTCTGCCAAGTATTCTTTCTAGTCCACATAGTGTAATAAAACTCAGCCATCATATTTGTAAATATTTCATTAAAATCGGGTCTTAATTCTCCACTTTTTAATTCTTTACCAATTTTTTTTACTAAAGAACTTTCAAATTTTTTTACTGTTGGTTCTCCAAGAAAATCTTTTATTTCCTTTCTTACCATCGTTTCCAATTCTTTTTTTTCTGAAGGTGTTAGTGCCATTATTTAAATATTTGTATATAGATTATTGATGACATAATAACACCGGTGACAATTTCTATGATGTTGTTTTTAATCCCTATTGATTTTATTTTTCCCCTTAAATCTTTATTGTCTTCCTCAACTAGTTTGTATTTCTCCTCAACACTTTTAACAATTAAAAGATTATTTACATCTTTTTGTTCTAATTTAGATATTATTGAGTCTTGTTTTACTACTTTCTTTTCCAACTCATAAATTTCTTTTTTAGTTAGTTTTTCAGTCTCCTTTAGTTTGTCTAACTCATTAAGGTCTAATAATATTTGTTTTCCCACTTTACTTGGAAAACACACTTTATCCGTATCGTTTTTAACCTCTTTTTGTGATATAGAAATAAACGAAAATAAGACGAACAATAAAAATAATATATTTTTCATAATTTAAAAGTTATAACGTTTCCTTAGTACACTATCTATTTGTTTATTTAATAACCCCTCAATCTCTTTCTCCTTTTTTTCGTAAAAGTTATTAATTACGGTTTTTTGTGATTTTATTTTTTCAATATTTTCGTCTATTATGTCGATTTCTTTTTTGTATGTCTCGATTGAGTCGTCGAGTTGTTTTTGTTTTTCTTTTAATTCGACGATTTTAATGTCTAATTGGTTAAGTTTATATTTTAACAACTCACTCTTGTCTGGTGCTGGTGTAAATACTTTAACTAACAAAAACACCACAGATCCAAGTAATAACACTAAGGCGATCTCTTTAAAATATTTTTTTACAAAGTTTTTCATTCTTCTTCTTTTTTAAATTGAGTTTTCTTTCTTCCGACGATTACTTTAGCCCATTTGGATTTAAACTTTTCATAGTAACTCGTTAATTTGGATACCAGTTCTGTTAGTTTCTCATCTAATTTTATCATATCTCCGTTGATGTAAACACCATTCTCTTCTCCGATAGAAAAGAAGAACTCCAAATCAAAATCAATTACCTTACCACTCCATTGCACTTCATTTGGGTACATGTTTAGAACACCAAAGTCAGACAAATCAGAAACTTCTGAAACAAACTCATCCATAGTTTCTTGGTATGCTGTTTTTTCGTCACTTGTAAGTTCTATGTCCTTTTTTTCTTTACCGTGTAAAGTTAAAAGTCCTCCCGAAATTCTATAAGATTTGCTTTTATCTTTTTTAACAACATCTTCAACCTCATTTTCACCGTCAGCGGTTTCATATTCTTGTTCATCGTCAGATATATTATTTTCGATACTTTTAGCCATGTTTATTCTCTCGGCTTGTTCTTTAAGAAGTCTCGTTTTCTTTAATAGGTTTTTAATTTCTTCGTACTGATTACTCATTTTTTAAAAGTTTTGTTAATAATTCAAAGTTAAACGATGGATTTAAGTCTTTATAGATGAAATCATAGTTACTTTTGGAAACAATTCCCTTAAAGTTTGTGACTTCATTATATCTAACATTAGTTCCAATACATTCCTTTTCAATATTCATTTTATTACATATGTCACTTAAAAGTTCGGATAACGCGTTTATTTGTTTTTCTTCGTATTTATCCCAATAATCGTGGTCTCTCCACTTTTTTTTAAATATGTCTTTTTTATAAATATCACCAACATAATTTACATATGTGTTTTCAAGTGCATTTTTTAATAACCAACCGTAATTTTCTAAAACAACAATAACGGCCCGTTTATTAACTACCTCACTATCCATGTATTTTGAATACTTTTTATCGTCTAAAATCTTATATATTTCACCTTCTTTATCAATTACATAGTTTGGTATATAAGGGTTTTTACTGTTATACCTATATTTTAAAGAGTTTATGTAATTTTTAGCTGACCGTTTAGTTTCGGAAAGTATTATTTGTGTTTTTTTTTCAGATATCCCTTCTGATTTAAATTCTATTGATTCTGAAAGATCCACCATCTCTATTTAAATATGAAAGTCGTTTAGGTTCAACTTGAACTTTAGGTTCTTCTATTGGTTTTTCTTCTATTTTTTGTAAATCAATCAGACCCTCCCTTTCAAAGTAATCCTCCATTTCTTCGGGAGTGGAATCCTTTGATTGTTTTCTTTCTTCTTTTAATTTTTTAACCTTTTCCCACACCCTTTTTACTTGGTCGGTACTTGGTCGGTACCTAGTCGGCACTTGGTCACTTACTTGGTCACTTACTTGGTCACTTACTTGGGGGGTGACTTGTATGGTATCATGTATGGTAACTTCGTCTTTCCGTTTCCCTTTAAACGCTTGGTTTGTTGCAATAACTAACGTAATGGCTAATGGATCAAATACAAATATCAAAATTAAAATAAAAAGATTTGCAGTTCTTTTAATATCCCAATCAAGTAATTCACTAACATATTTTAAAGCCCCTAACTCACTTCCTGATATTTCTTCTGACTCCATATTTAAAATATCAACATCTAGTTTAGTAATACTATCGTTCATATTATCTATTCT
>Ga0181346_1000937_pt1 | contig 12924 bp, 18 predicted proteins | sample Su13VDMM15DN_FD_130100 | JGI IMG/M metagenome (GOLD analysis project Ga0181346, IMG submission 130100) | Freshwater viral communities from Lake Michigan, USA - Su13.VD.MM15.D.N | ecosystem: Environmental > Aquatic > Freshwater > Lake | place: USA: Michigan | collected 2013-07-15 | reverse complement strand
TCCCAAATCCTCCTCTTCTGGCTCTGTATCCTATTTGGATCGCTGGTTGTGCCATGTATGCTTGGGCTAGTTATACTCGGAAATCATGTGGGATGTTGGCTAACTACATCTTGTTAACAACGATTGATACAATTGGTCTAGTGAGAATGTTATGAGTAATCCATTTGATTATGTAAATGCCATTCTCCAGAATAAGAAAGAAATTATCGTTGATGAATTAACAGAAAAAGAGTATCTACCTTTTATCGTTAATCGGTCGTTATCTTATCATTCCGACTGTATAATGTATGCCAATGAAATGAACCGGAGACACTTTCTAGATAAAAAGCTTCAAAATGATTTTCTCATATATACCATTAGGTCCAAGAAAAGACCTTTCGCAAAGTGGGTTAAGTCTGAAAAAAGTGAAGATATAGAATGTGTCAAGTTGGCCTATGGCCTGTCAGATTCAAAAGCTATTGAAGCTTTACGCCTATTGAGTGATGAACAAATCCAACTATTAAAAAAGAAAACCGATACAGGTGGATAAGCATCATGGTAGATTTAAAACAGTTTGTTGAGGTAACACTCAATGAGCAGGATGATTTTTTGAAGGTTCGTGAGACATTGACCAGAATCGGTGTATCTTCACGGAAAGAAAAGGTGTTGTACCAATCATGTCATATTCTCCATAAACAAGGACAATATTACATCACCCACTTTAAAGAATTATTTTTATTAGATGGTAAACCTTCAAATATATCTGAGAATGACATACAAAGACGTAACGCTATCGCAAAGTTATTAGAAGAATGGGGTTTGGTAACTATTATAAACCCACAAATTATGATTGATAACATTGCACCGATACATCAAATCAAGATTATATCGTTCAAAGAAAAGAATGAATGGGAATTGGTTACCAAATACAACATTGGTAAGAAACCAGAACAAATGTATTAATATGGATTTTTATTATGAAACCTACGAAACTAAAAAACATCTACACAGGCGATATCGTTTATTGCCATAATATTAACGAAACTTCATTAGTTGATGAGAAGGTGTTTATCAAGGTATACTCAGAAGAAAATCCCCAAAGGACATTTTTAGTTAATAAGGCAGCCTTCAACGTCATCGTATGATTGCCGCATTTGTTATACTACTGTGATATAATGGTAGTATTGTGAGGATATATTATGAAAATTGCAGTTTGTTCTGATTTGCACCTTGAGTTTGGATCATTAACCTTAGAGAATAAAGATAATGCTGATGTCCTGATTTTATCAGGTGATATCTGTGTGGCTAAAGACTTGCTAGAACTAGGTTCACAGAGAGACAAGTCAGAGGCAATCCATGAATTCTTTAAGAATTGCTCTGGTGAATTTAAGCACGTTATCTATATTACCGGCAACCATGAACACTATCACGGTGACTTTGCCACCACTTTAAGAGATTTGAAATACAATCTCCAATACTTTCAAAATCTACACATTTTAGATAAAGAGACCGTCACACTTGACGGTGTTACCTTTATTGGTGGAACTTTATGGACTGATATGAATGAAAGTGATCCAATGACACTCAATGCTATTGGTAGCATGATGAATGATTTTCGTTGCGTAAAAAATAGCAATAAGAAAGTTTCATTTCGTGATGCTGATGGTAATTTCCATGAGCGTGTGGCTAAGTTTTCACCTCAAGATGCTGTGGAAGACCATAACAAAATGGTTGACTACATCTATCATGTCGTTAGAGGTAAAGACAATCAAAAGTTTGTTGTTGTTGGTCACCATGCACCATCAAAACTTTCTACACACCCAAGATACCAAAATGAAACATTGATGAATGGTGGATATAGTTCTGATTTATCACAATTCATTTTGGATAATCCACAAATCAAATTGTGGACTCATGGTCATACACATGAAACATTTGATTATGTGATTGGTGAAACACGAATTGTTTGTAACCCACGTGGTTATATTGGTTATGAAAGTCGTGCCGATGAATTTAAATTGAAAACAATTGAAGTATGAAGCAGAAATTTATTGATGCACACATGAAGGCAGCTGAGGTTTATGCTCAGTTGTCCTCAGCTAAACGCCTTCAAGTTGGTTGTGTTGTTGTAAAAGATAACACAATCATTGGTATTGGTTACAATGGTATGCCAGTGGGATGGGATAACGATTGTGAGTACAAAGAGTACATGAGTTTTGATGCCGGCGGTTGGTTAAGCCCAAAAGAGATTTACGAACAATGGCCGTTTGAAGAAACCATAGTTATTGCCAACGACAACGAAAGTTTTGAAACTGAAGCTCGATATTGTTTGAAAACCAAACCAGAGGTTCTGCACGCTGAAACGAATTCGCTAGCAAAGATTGCTCGTAGTGCAAATTCAAGTGAAGGTGCTGCATTGTTTGTGACTCATGCACCTTGTTTAGATTGTGCAAAGATTATACATCAGGCCGGAATCAATTCCGTTTACTATCGCAATACCTATCGTTCAACCGAAGGTGTTGATTTCTTAGAGAAGTGTAACATCAATGTCAAACAAGTATAACAGTAAAGTTTTAGAAATCTGTGATAATGGTGATGCTATTGTAGAGTTGCCAGAAGAACTTATGGAAGAACTTGGTTGGAAAGTGGGAGATAAACTAGACTATCAAATGAAAGATGGTTCAGTTTATGTTACAAATTTATCATTGAAGGAAAGAAAGGAATGTTAGAATGCTTAATTGTGGGTGACAGCATTGCCGTTGGTACCAAGATGTTTGCACCTCATTGTGAATTGCAAGGTAAGGGTGGCATTAACTCATGGCAGTTTAATAGAATGTACAAGGGTTCATTTTATGCCGACACACTCATTATTAGTTTAGGTTCTAATGACCATAAAGGTGTTAAGACCTATGATGAGCTGTTTGAAATGCGTCAGCGAGTTGGTGCTAAGAATGTGTTTTGGGTTTTACCAGCAGGTAACTTGCCAGCAGGTGGTGTATCTATTGAAAATATTCAAAACATAGTAAAAGAACTAGCTGCATACTATGGTGATACGGTTCTACCGATCCGTGGTTTGCAAGCAGATGGAATACATCCATCGTGGTCTGGTTATAAAGACATTGTGGAAAGGACTAAAGAATGAACGAAATAATTAAAAAATTTGCAATTAGATCACAAGTAGCAAGTGAAGAGAATGGAGAATTAATGAATCCATGTGGACAACCGTGTGAAATGTCTACAGAAGTCCAAGAGTTTGCAGAGTTGATTATTGCAGAGTGTTATAATGTTATAATTAAATCTCAACCATCAGGCTTCAATCCTGACACAGCATTGGATGCAATCCTTAAACATTTTGGAGATTAAGAATGTATATGTATAAAGATGTAGTCACCTTCATTGAAGCTTGTGACCAGAAACCAACAGTTGATAGTGTGAATTTATACACACGGTTAATTGAAGAAGAGTACAATGAATTTCTTGTAGCCAGACACCAAGAAGATGAAGTCGAACAGCTTGATGCCTGTATGGATATGATTTGGGTTATTCTTGGTTACTGCTATGCAAAAGGTTATGATGTAAAGGGTGCATGGAATGAAGTTGCTAAATCTAACCTAAGTAAGATTGATTCTGCCACAGGTAAGGTGAACAAACGCCATGACGGTAAAGTATTAAAACCTGAAGGCTGGCAACCTCCAAACTTAACCCCATTCATAGTAACATAATCCTTGCACGATAACAAGTACTATGTTATAATGATTTTTCTATGTTAATAAAGGTATTAAATGAACATTCGTGAACTCGCAAAAAAGATGGCTGTAGAACATAAACTTCCACGTGCCGACAAGTATGATTTATTTCTCCGTGAATTTGACAACAAGGTAGAGTTGGTTGGTCTGGTACAAGACCCAACCCTCAACATGAATGACTTCCGTGGTCGTGAAATGTTATTTCCAAAACGATGGGTTACCCTTGCTGTATATGAAGCATCATATAAGGTGGCTGCATAATGGCATTAAAGTTAATAACATTCAAAACAAACCATACGATCTTAGGTGATATTGAACAGGCTGTGGCAAATAATATTGCCTACACATTAATAAAATATCCAGTTCAAGTTGTATCTGTTCCGCCACAAGGTTCAAATGAAACAACAACTATTGCATTCTCTCCTTTTGTGGAATATGCAGAAGAATTCAGAACTGGATTCAAAATTTATAATGATGACATTTTGATGATTTCGACACCAGTTAAAGAAGTAATGAATCAATATAGTAAAATCTTCGGCAGTGGTATCCAAATTGCCACTTCCATCCCTAAACTCTGATATAATGGATGAATGATTAAATACTACACAAACGTTGCCATGGTAGGCAACAACATTCTATACCGTGGCATCAAAGATGGGCGTAGAGTCAAGATGAAAATTGGCTATACGCCCACTCTATTTCTGCCAGCGAAGAAAGAAACAAAATTCAAAACTCTCAACGGTGAATATCTTGAACCAATGAAGTTTGAATCCATCCGTGAGGCTCGTGATTTTGTTAAGAGATATGATGAAGTATCCAATTTCAAAATCTATGGCAACACGGGATATCAGTATGCATTTATTGCTGATGAACATCCAAATATGATTGATTGGAATATTGATGATATCTCCATTGCAGTCATTGATATTGAGGTCGGTTCTGAGAATGGATTTCCTGAACCGCACCTTGCTACTGAGCCTATTACCGCAATCTGTATTACCTTTCTGAAAGGTGAAACGGTGGTGTTTGGCTGTGGTGAATATGAAACGAAAGGCAAAGAGAACTACATCAAATGTAAAGATGAGTACACCTTATGTAAATCATTTCTACAGTATTGGCAAGATAATTGTCCAGATGTTGTTACTGGTTGGTACACAAAGTTTTTTGATATCCCATATTTGATTAATCGCCTGCCTAAAATTCTAGGTGAAGATGAAGTTAAGAAACTATCGCCATGGGGTATGATTAGTGAACGCAAGGTATCTGCTAATAACAGCGAAAAGGTTGTATATGAAATACTTGGTGTCTCTTCATTAGATTACATGGAGTTATATCGTTGGTATGCGCCAAATGGCAAGTCACAAGAAGATAATAAACTTGAGACTATTGCTAACGCAGAACTTGGCGACAGTAAACTTTCGTATGATGAGTATGATAACCTTCATGCTTTATATCGTGAGAATTTTCAAAAGTTTATTGAGTATAACATCAAAGACGTTGACCTTATCATCCGCTTGGAAGATAAGTTGAAGTTGCTTGAGCTTGGTCTTACCTTAGCCTACGATACAAAATCCAACTATGAAGATATCTTTGCACAGACTCGTATGTGGGATGCCCTGACTTATTCCTATCTTTTGGAAAAAGGCATTGTTGTTCCACCTAAAGTTACTAAAGATAAGTCCTCTGCATTTGAAGGTGCATATGTAAAAGAACCACAAGTTGGTTTGCACAATTGGGTTGCTAGTTTTGACTTGAATAGTCTTTATCCACACCTGATGATGCAGTATAACATTTCACCAGAAACACTAATCGAAGTGGCAGATTACACCGATGATATGCGTAGTATTATTATGAATGGTGTTTCTGTTGATAAAGTGTTGAACAAAAGTGTTGATACAAGTAAACTGAAGAATGTTACGTTAACACCAAATGGCCAATTCTTCCGTACAGATGTTCAAGGTTTTTTACCTAAAATGATGGAAGAAATGTATGATGATCGTAAGAAATTTAAGAAGATGATGCTCAAGGCTCAACAAGAATATGAGAATGAGAAAGATGAAAGTAAGAAGTATGATATTGAAAAACGTATTGCTAGATTCAATAACCTACAACTTGCAAAGAAGTTGTCGTTAAACTCTGCCTACGGTGCTCTTGGTTCACAATACTTCCGTTTTTACGATTTACGTTTGGCTCTTGGTGTAACCAGTGCCGGTCAATTGTCTATTCGTTGGATTGAAGCTAAGATCAATCAGTACATGAATAAGTTATTGAATACAGATGCTGATTACGTTATCGCTTCTGATACAGATTCAATTTACCTCCGCATGGCCGAACTTGTTGATAAGTTTATCAAAGATACATCCGATAAACAAAAGGTTATTTCTCTCATGGATAAAATCTGTGAAGATAAGATTCAACCGTTCATTGATAAATCATATGAAGAGTTGGCTGAATATGTTCATGCCTATGCTCAGAAGATGCAGATGAAGCGTGAAGGTCTATCCGACAAAGGTATCTGGACTGCCAAGAAACGGTATATCCTAAACGTATATAATAACGAAGGCGTTCAGTATAATGAACCACACCTGAAAGTTATGGGTCTAGAGATGGTCAAGTCATCAACACCATCGGTTATTCGTGACAAGATGAAAAAGACTATTGCTCTTGTTGTAAATGGAACAGAAGAAGATATCCATAAATTCATTGCTGATTTCCGCATAGAGTTTTGGGGTCTACCAGCTGAAGAGGTTTCTTTCCCTCGTGGATGTAATGGTATAAAAGAGTACTCAGATAAAGTGATGATGTATAAGAAAGGCACGCCAATTCAGGTTCGTGGTGCAATCCTTTACAATCACTATTTGAAAACTCTCGGCTTAGATAAACAATACCCATATATTAAAGAAGGTGAGAAGTTGAAATATACTTATCTCAGGCAACCAAATAAATTTAAAGATAATGTGATTTCATATCCTGTTAGACTGCCAAAAGAATTTGGTCTGCATGAGTATATTGATTATGATTTACAATTTGAGAAGGCCTTTCTTGAACCAATCAAAGTGATTTTAAATTGTGTTGGTTGGACTACAGAAAAAACCAGTTCACTACAGGACTTTTTCAGTTGAAAGATATCAAAATTATTAAGACTGGCATCAATGTCTCTAAGATGTTGAAACAATTGGAAGAACATCCTGAAGATTGGGGTAGCCAGTCTAAAATGAATAATATTGATTCGTTATTGAATTACGGTTACCAAGAACTAAGTGCAGATGTTTTGCAATTGGTTGTTGGTGGTGTAAGAACCGTGGATGATTTTGTTGGTGATACAGAGATATGTGTACCAACTCCAGCATTCCATAAACACACCGAAATGGTTAGATTCTTACAGAGACACTTTAAGAATTTTAGGCGTTGCGGTTATTTGTCTCTGCCTATTGGTGGTGTAGTAGATAGCCACATTGATGTAGGTACATATTACTTAACTAAAGATAGGTATCACCTATCAATACAGGGAAGATATGAATACCATTGTGGAGACGATGTAACAATTGTAGAACCTGGAACATTATTATGGTTCAACAATAAGAAGATGCATGGCACAGTTAATGTCGGCGATTGTACAAGAATTACCTTTGTGTTTGATGTTCCACACAAAAATAACAAGCCATACTACTAACAACTGTTATACATACTAGTAGAGGGGTAGTACCCCTCTTTAAAACAATCAACACTAAAGGAAAACAAATGAGTCTATTAGACAAAATGAAAAAGGCCGGTTCAATTAAATCGGCAGAAGTATTGAGTGAATCAACATTCTTCAATAAAAAAGATCCAATCGTAACAGATGTGCCAATTATTAATATTGCCATGTCTGCTGATCCAGAAGGCGGTCTTATTTCCGGTTTAACATTTCTTGCCGGTCCCTCACGACATTTCAAATCATTACTAGGTCTGGTTCTTGTTAAGGCCTACATGGACAAATACAAAGATGCTGTTTGTCTATTCTATGATTCTGAATTTGGTATCACACCAGAGTATATTCAAACAAATGGTATCGATACCACCCGTGTTATCCATTTACAAATCGAACATCTTGAACAATTGAAATTTGATATTTCACAACGTCTTGAAGCAATTGAACGTGGCGACAAAGTGATTATTTTTATTGATTCTGTTGGTAATCTGGCATCTAAAAAAGAAGTTGAAGATGCACTAGATGGTAAATCTGTTGCCGATATGACCAGAGCTCGTGTGATGAAATCATTGTGGCGTATTGTTACACCACACTTGACCATAAAAGACCTGCCATTAATTGCGGTCAATCATACCTATCAAACAATGGAGATGTTCTCTAAGGCTGTCATGTCTGGTGGTACTGGCGGTATGTACTCTGCTAACCAAGTTTTCATTATTGGTAAAGCACAAGAGAAGTCTACATCAGGTGATAAAGAATTGCTTGGTTACAATTTCACAATTAATATTGAGAAATCTCGTTTCGTAAAAGAGAAGTCAAAGTTCCCATTCTTAGTTACATTTGATGGTGGTATTCAGAAGTACTCAGGTCTATTAGAATTAGCAACCGAAGCCAATATGGTTTCTGTTGGTAAGTATAGTCGTTCAACTGGCTATGCTGTGATTGACCAAGAAACAGGTGAAGTTGGTGCCATGATGTCATTTGACAAAACACAAACTTCTGAATTTTGGAATCCAATTCTAAAGAGTGAAAAGTTTAAAGAACATATCAAGAACAAATATAGTATCGCATATGGTAGTTTGTTACAAGATGAAGAAGAAACTGAACCACAATTATTACAAGAGGAAGATGAGTAATGTTTAATTTCGGCCGCAAGACAAAGAAAGTGCCGAAGGAGGGTGAGGACTATAAATTTATAGACTTCACCAATTCCGACCTTACAGGCATTATGGTACTCAAAGGTGAGTACTCTGGTGTAGTCTACCATTATGGTAAAGTCCGAGTGAAAGAGCAAGGTGAATTTGCCACGTTAGAGTTTGGGTTCACATTAGTTAACTCAGGCAAACACGACATAGACCTCTTGCAAAAAGATGAGGAATTTGTTACAATAATGGGAGATGTACTTTCTGAAATTTTAACTAGGGATGATAATGAAAAGATTGGAAACCACGATCCTGAAGAATCTGATTTATTGTGAAGAGTATGCTCGTAAAGTCATACCATTCATTAAACAAGATTACTTTTCGGATTTAACGGAAAGAAATGTATTTAAAGCAATATATAATTTCACAAGTAAGTTTAAAACCCTACCAACACATGAAGCTCTAGTCATCAATTTCACCGAAAGTAATTTGTCAGAACCAGAAGTCCGTAATGCAATTACTTTGCTAAATGAAATACATGATGATAAAGATCCAAGTGAACAACAATGGTTAACGGAGCAAACAGAAAAGTTTTGCCAAGACAAATCCATATATAACGCCATTATGGAATCTGTTTCGATTCTTGATGACAAAACACACACAAAATCTAAAGGTGAAATTCCAAAACTATTGAGTGATGCACTTGGTGTATCATTTGATAATTCTGTTGGTCATGATTACTTAAACGATTCTGATTCACGGTATGATTTTTATCATCGTGTTGAATCTCGCATTCGTTTTGACCTTGACCTATTCAATAAGATTACAAAGGGTGGTTTCCCAATCAAGACCTTGAACATTGCATTGGCTGGAACTGGTGTTGGTAAATCCTTATTCATGTGTCATTGCTCTGCTGCGGCTTTGAGTCAAGGTAAAAATGTATTGTATATCACGATGGAAATGGCAGAAGAAAGAATTGCTGAACGTATTGATGCAAACTTATTGAATGTTGACCTGAGTGAATTACAAACATTGACCCGTGAAGATTACCTGCGTAAGTTTGGTGTCCTGAAAGATAAGACACAAGGTAAACTAATCATCAAAGAATATCCAACAGCTTCTGCTCATGCGGGACATTTCCGTTCTTTGTTGAATGAGTTAAAACTGAAGAAGAATTTTACACCAGATATTATCTTTATTGATTACCTTAACATCTGTTGCTCAAGTAGGATTAAAATGGGTGCAAGTATCAATTCATATGCCTATATTAAATCCATTGCAGAAGAATTGAGAGGTCTGGCTGTAGAGTTTGCTGTGCCTGTTGTGAGTGCCACACAAACAACTCGTAGTGGTTTCAGTAACACCGATGTTGGTCTAGAAGATACTTCAGAGTCATTTGGTTTGCCTGCAACGGCCGATTTTATGTTTGCTTTGATTAGTACAGAAGAACTTGAACAGTTGAATCAGATTATGGTTAAACAGTTGAAGAATCGCTATGGTGATCCAAACCTGTATAAACGATTCGTTGTTGGTGTTGATAGATCCAAGATGCGGTTGTATGATGCAGAACCATCCGCTCAGGCCGGTATTGTAGATACTGGTGTACCTGATGATGATAAGCCATTGAACACATTTGGTAACAGAGAACGTAGATTTAATTCCAAGTTTGAAGGTGTTAAGATATAATGAAGTATAAAGCCCTCTATAAGAAAATGCATTCATTTGCTCCAAAGTTTGTTGGTGATAAAACTATGGGACAAATAATGTATTGGGCTCGTAAAATGATGAAACAACATAACATACCTGTTAGCCGAATCATTGATGAGTCTAATGCTGCATTAAGTGGTTACACGATTGGTGGTTTCTTTGATCCAATGAAACAGTTTGGTGATAGCTCTATCGAATTGTATATTGTATTTAATGAAGATGATAGAAACCTAAAACTTAATATTTGCGATGGTGGTGCTAAAGTAATCATTGATGAAATGTTCAAGACCTATGTACATGAGAAGAGACACCGTTATCAATTTCGTAAAAGAGGAAAGGTATTCTGTAGAAAATACAGAAGCACGGTTGCTGATGAAGAATTGAAAAATGATATGGAATATTACGGTGACTATGATGAGATTGACGCCTATGCTCTAGAGGCAGTAATAGACCTTAGACTACTAAGTTTTTCGTGTATTGCGGAAAAGTACCAAGAATTGTTTGCAAAAAATGATCCGGTAGTGTATAATAGATTTTTAAAGAAGTGCTACAAATTCGAAGATAAAATATCCTTATGATTAAAGAAGAAATAGTAAAATACTTTGCCGATAACTGTGATGCTCGTGGCATTCCTAATATCAGTAATTCTGCTTGGCTTGAGTTTATAGCTCAATATGATAAAGATGATATTCGTCAATCTTTGGCTGAATATGTGCATCGAAACAATATTCCTTTTCCAACAAATGAATATGAATATCATGAGATAGAAACCTCATTCAGAAATTTTTATCACCGACAGCATTACGATCAATATAAAGACTTTGATGTTGTTGAAGAAAGATATGAATACAAATACAAATATTCAGATATGCCTTTGGGTGTTATTGATAAATCTAATTTCTTCAACAAAGTAAGTGATTATTTTCAACAAAAAAATAGAATGAAGTGTGGGTCGAATTCATCATCCGCACCGTCAGACATATGGAACAATAAAGACAAGCTGAGCAAGATGAATTGGACATTTTGGCGTCCAGGTGTTATGGGGGATAAAGGTTTAAATGAATCTTCTTTCCGTTCAGCCTTTAGACTCGGCACATATACAGCAACACAATTCAAACCATCAGTTGCAAAGGCATTATATGAAAAACATAATGCAATAAATGTATTAGATACATCTTGTGGTTGGGGTGATAGGCTTGCTGGTTTCTATGGAACACCAGGAACTAAGTTGTACGTTGGTTGTGATCCTAATCCTGATGTATTTGAGGTGTATAAAAAACAATGTATAGCTTATGAAACAATGATTGGTGGAAAACCACAGTTAATTGAAACGAAAGATTATTTTGAATGCATTGGTTTAAAAACAGTTAAGATATGGAACTTACCATCCGAAGATGTGAATTGGGATTTGTATATTGATACTTTTGATTTCTACTTTACCTCTCCACCATACTTTGAAACAGAGAAGTATGCAACAGATACCGATAAGGCAGAGAATCAATCGTGGGCAAGGTATGATTCATTCAAAGGATGGAAATATGACTTCTTCTTTAAGGTAACTGAGGCTGTTTGGAAGACAATCAAACACGATGGATACATGATGATAAACATCATAGAACCGCGCACCAAGGGGTCTAAACGACTCAATCTATGTGATGACATGGTCGATCATTTTAAGTCATTTAAAGACTCTTTTTATGTCGGCAAGATAGGTATGCGTATGATGGCAAGACCAAATGCGGTAGAGTTGAAAGATGTATTCATTGAACCAATATGGGTGTTTCGTAAAGGCAATTCAGAATATCCAAAGACAGAAAAATCTACCTTAGAATCATTTTTTGAATAGTATAAATACTCCAATAAATCGACAGGAGTATTAAATGGCACTAGACGCAGTTGAAACAAAAAAACAAGAAAATTGTTCTCGTCTATTTTTTGAAGCTTACATAGAATCTGGTAAGAAATTAACCATGGAACAATTAAAAAAGACTTATCCAGAAATAAATACAAAATGGTATAATACTTTTGATATGCAAGCTACTGCGATGAAAGATTGGTTAAACAATAAAAAACATAAAAAAGGTTTTGATTATTCCAGAGATGATGGAATTATGCCTATTCTAGTTAAAATTTCTTCAGAATATTGTGGTGTAAGAAACAAAGACAGTTGGAACACCATGGATATTGTTATGGTTAAAAAAACTGATGAAGCAAAAATACAAAAAGAAATAGAAAATCTTTGTAGAACGAGTAATGCAGATAATAATTTACAAAACTTAAATGGATTGATGAGAAAATTTTTTAAAAATGGAACACTATATGGAATATCATTAAAAGATGTTACTGGAAAAGAAGCACATATTGAAGTTTCCAATTTAGAAGATCCAACTGAAATAACCGGGTTTCAAGAAGTTGATCCGGAAAGATTTAAAATGTTAAAAGGTTCTCTAAGATGTAATTTAGAAATTAGTGACAAATTTTTTGATACTGGTGAAGCAGCCGCAGGCCTTATTATAGATGGTAAAGGTGTGAATGTACAACATAGAAATTTTAGATATAGCCAAGATAGAGGTGTTGTACAAACAGACCTTACTGGAAAAGGTGCAGCTGCTAAATTAGGAAAAGCATCTGCTGGTAGATTAACTGAATTCTTAGCTGA
>Ga0181346_1000935_pt1 | contig 12929 bp, 26 predicted proteins | sample Su13VDMM15DN_FD_130100 | JGI IMG/M metagenome (GOLD analysis project Ga0181346, IMG submission 130100) | Freshwater viral communities from Lake Michigan, USA - Su13.VD.MM15.D.N | ecosystem: Environmental > Aquatic > Freshwater > Lake | place: USA: Michigan | collected 2013-07-15 | reverse complement strand
TGTTGTTCTCTTAAATACGACTGAACTTTCTCTAATTCAGTTTTAAGATACATTACTTCTTTTTTTGTTTCAATGATTGCTTTTGCCAATCTTTCCAATGTTAATTCTTTTGACATACTTACCATTTATATATTTTAGCAATCTTTTCCATAATTGCAATTTCAGCCTTTTTAATATTATCCCAATCGGTATAATTGTAGCTTGAGTCAAACATATTGATAAACCAATTTCCATGTATAAATCCAGTTATACCATATTGGTCAAATGCAAAACTTGCTTTTTTGCCTGTTTCACTATGTTGAACTACACATACACCATATTGTCTTTTTGGTAGTTTAATTACTTTTACTTTTTTCATAACTTTTTTTTGTTTGTTGTTTATTAAATTGATGCTAAACTTATGTTAGCAATTAAATCGGTGTCAAATATATTTTTATTCACTTCTACATTTAGAGTAATGTTATTACGCTCATAAGGTCTACCATTGATAATAGTATGGCCTTCAATATTTACATAAAATGTCCATTGTGAAACATACAAACATTCTATAATTTCTGATTTATTTTCACTCATAGTACCTCTACCCGCATTACAATATTTGTGTATTTTACCAGGTTTAGATTTGTCATAAAAATAATCGTCTTCATAATGTTTATATTCACCATATATCATATGTTCGTATAAGAATGGAACGATTGACCTTATAGTTTCTTGTTCTTCACAATACATTAGAATAGGATTTTCCATATCCATTGTGTAGGTTTTATTTGGAATTAATACTTCTCTTAATAACTCTAAATACTCTTTCTTATTCTCATTTAATTGATTAAGATAATAATCATGCATTTGTGGTGAGTCAGTTTTTTTCCATACTTCTTCTTGAACCATTTCGGAATTGATACCAATTTTTACTTTTAATACTTCTAATTCCATTTTTGTTTTTAACTCTTTTGCCATTTTATTTTGTGTTTAATTGTTTCTTTAATTTATGTTGTTCTCTTAAATACGACTGAACTTTCTCTAATTCAGCTTTAAGATGCATTACTTCTTTTTTTGTTTCAATAATTGCTTTTGCTAATCTTTCCAATGTTAATTCTTTACTCATATTATGCATTACCATTTTCATAATGTGTATATCCTAATTTATTTAACTTACCTTGATATTCAATCAATCCTTTAATGTAAAATCTAACTAGTTTCTTTTTAGTCATACTTCCAATCATACAAATATCATATCTACCATATTCATCACAACTATCATCATATAATGATATACCCTGACTATCAACCTCAAAGACTACAATATCCTTATATTGATACTCACCGCCTTTACTTTTCTTAAATCCTACTTTCGTTAATTCATCTTTAATGAATTGTATTAATTTTTCTACTTTCATAACTTATTATTTTATTTTGTTTAATTTATTTAATTGTTTTACAAATGATAATAATTCTCTTTTTGTAAAGTTCTCTGTGATTAAAGTAATTCCACATTCATTATCGTCTTTATCAAATATCCAATAATATGTGCCAATTAAATTATAATGAATACGGTCTTTTGTTTCCCACTCGTCCGTAAATAATCCTACACGATAAGGTAATTTTGGATTGTGTATTCTTTCAGGTCCTACTTTGTAGCCTAATTTTCTAAATTCACTTTTAAGAAACTTAAAGTTTTCTTTTAATTTGATACTAATGTAATCTGCCATTTTGTTTTGTTTTGTTTGTTTATATTACGATACGAATATCTTTTTATACTTTTTCAATGTCATACCATTTTTTCCGAAAACCATAAGATAATCTCTATGAAAAACCGTCATAGAATTATCACCATTTTCGTCAATCAATATATCAAAACCTGCGTTTGATAATAAATCGTAGGCATCAAACCATACATTCTCTAATTGTTGTTTTTCGGTCATTACACTTTTTTTACTCATTTTTACTTTGTTTGTCATTTTTGTCATATTATAATTTATTTATATATCCTCACCTTCATTAGTGGGAATACATAAAGATACGACAATTTATTGGTTTTACCTACTGCTTTATGAGACGATTTGTCATATACCCAAAAGTTCTTTATTGAGTATCAACACACTACATATATGATTTTACCTAATATGTCATACCTTGCATAAGTGACTGATAACCAATAAGTTGTATAAACCGTTCAAAATGAGGAGTTTATGCCATATCAATGAGTTATATATGGTATTTTTTTGTATTATGTTTCATATGGGTATTATGTTTCATATGGGTATTATGTTTCATATGGGTATTATATACTTATTACATATGGAACAACATATATTTGGTAATATGAAAAACATTTCGTATATTACTAATATTATTAACAATTAAAAACAAAAATTATGGCAAAAGACCCAGCTGTGTTATTCTACACACAAGATTTCTTAGTAGGAACAATGACAATGAGTTATGAACAAAAAGGAAAGTATATTACTTTACTATGTTTACAACACCAAAAAGGTAAATTAAGGTTGAAAGATTTCTACATATTAGCTAATGATGATGATGAAGTTGCAGAAAAGTTTATCAAAGATACTGATGGATTTTATTATAATCAGAAATTAAGATATGAAGCTGAAAGAAGGAAAAACTATTCAGAAAGTAGAAAAAGAAACCTTATGAAGAAACATATGACACCCCATCTGGAAACTGTAACTGTAACTGGAACTGTAACTGATACTGTTGAACTAGAACTTGTAACTGGAACTAAAGCTGAAAGACAAGATATATTAGCAGATGTTATTACAGGTAGTTTAGATAGAGAACAAAAACAAATACTAAATAAGTTTGATAATATATTTGGAGATGTAAAATAATATGACTATATTACAATCAATATATGTTATTATAAACAGATAGAACTTAATTCAATACTCACAGCTATTCTAGCATTTATGTAGAGTGTTCTATCTTAAACATATATAGGCCAGGGGTTACTGTCATTTCCTCTGGCTTTTTTTATTTAAGATATATTTGGTGTTTTGAAAAATTTGTTGTATATTACTTATATGAAAAACATTACAATACAGGCATTTGAACATTATTCAGTTGATACAAATGGTATAGTTTATAATACTATACAATATGTGTTTGGTAAAAAACAAATTAGAAAACAACCAAGACAACTTAAATCATGGCCAAATAAAAATACAGGATATCATACTGTTGTTTTACGAAATGCAATAGATAAACCAAATTGTGTTTATGTTCATAGATTAGTTGCATTAGCATATTTACCAAATCCATTAAATTTACCAGAAGTAAATCATAAAGATTTTGATGTAAGTAATAATAAATTAGAAAATTTAGAATGGGTTAACAAACAACAAAATGCACATCATAGACGAACACAAAAAACTAAAAGTCAATACACACCAAAGATAGATGCAGTAGTTAGTAATCTAAGTTTATTAAAAGAAGGAATTGAATTATATAAAAAACATGGTAGATTAGATGCAATAACAGAATTGTGGAATTGTTCAACAATATATTGTAGTAATATTTTGAAAATGAATGGAGTTAAAATATTCAAAAAAAATAAATTATCACATTACTTAAAGGTAAAATTATTATTTGAATATGAAAATACAAATATGAAACCAAGAGAATTTAGAAAATATATCAAAGACAAATATAAATTAGATATTACAAGTTATCTTTATGTAGAATTAAGAAAAGGATTGCCAGAAAAATCTTATACAAACCATGCGTAAGCAAAATAAAATAACTATTTATATACATAAAACAAATCAAAATGACAATGGAATTAAAAAAACACCCAGTATTTACAACTTACGCATCGGACATAGATGGTAATATTTATTCTCTTAAGTTTAATAAGGTTAAACAATTAGTAAAAGTACCTCACACTAGAGGATATCATCAATTTTGTATACATGAGAAAGGAGAAGGTAGAATGTATCTTATCCATAGATTTGTATATGAATGTCATAACGGAATGATACAAGATGGATTACAATGTCATCACATAGACCATAACAAACATAATAATTCATTGGATAACTTACAGGTAGTAGACCAATGGGATAATATGAAATACGGAATAGAAGCAGGAGTATTATATGGTGCTGCAAATCCAAAACACCCAATGTATCCATATTAAAATTAAAGAATATGAAATGTATAATCAAATTAGGAAACATCGTAGAAGGCCTCATTGAGGTAATTACTCTCGGGCATGGTAAGACATTAGCCGGTTGGATTGCTTCTAAATTAGGATATGCCAGTTGCGGATGTGAAGAACGCAAGATATATTTAAACAAATTATGTGGATGTAAATCAGGAATTAAATTATAAAATAAATAATGGCATTATTAAAATTAGATTGTGAATCAAGTGTTAAATCACAAGGAAAATTTGTCACTCAAATAATACATTTTGTAGGTGGTGAAAAAAGAACTTTTGAAAATATAGAATCGGAATATATTAAACAAGGTCAGTTTACTAAACTTATGACAAGTGATGGTAGAATGATTTTGGTAAACGATAAGAATGTATTATGTATAGAAGTATTTGAACAAATCAAATTATAATATGAAAATAACAATATTAACAAAAGAAGAAAGTCTAGAATTAAATAGAATAGAAAGAGAAAAGAAACTTCCGTATACTACTGAACAAATTATTGATGAAGCAAAATCAATGAGACGCATTCCTTTTATGGGTAATACACAATACATAATTGGAGAAAAAGAATGGGAAAACTTTTATGATTGGTTAACATCAGCTGAAGCTAGACAACAATGGAATATATACACATCTGTATTGCCGTTAGCAAGATACTTTGCTTGGAAATATGTACATGCAATGTCTGACAAAGATATAGATGATTTAATTAAAAATGAAATGAAATTAAATAATAAACAATAAATAAAACAAAATGGAACAAGAAACAAAAATCACATTAGCAGGAACAGAATTAAACAAAAATGCATTATACTTTGTAGATTGGAATGCTCTAAAAGGAGTAGAAGATTTAGTATTAATCTTTGCATGCATGGGATTATCATTTAGTGGAACACATCCTCACTTTGAAACAATCAAACATCTTTTGGACTTATCTAATCCTATTAATCCAAATAACCCGATGCCTCAACAACCTAAAGCAGAAGATTTAAAGTTACCTAAATTAAAGCTTGTTAAGTAATGGAATTAACACCTGAACAATTAGAAGAATTAAAATCTACATTAAAAGAAATAGGTGCATATCTACCAGAGAACAAAGCAAATTACATTTGGAATACATACAAAGCAATAACAGATAGTAATGAGTTACAACCCTGTATGTGTGGATCTGCAGGTGCACATTGGAAAAGAGCAGTGGACTTTTTACACAATTACATTAAAGAAAAGTAATGATAGATTCTGGCAGCATTGAATATACTGAATGTAGTAGAAGACTTGGTAATTTATATAAAGAGTCTAATACGTGGTTAATTAAATCAGCTAAGAAAGTTACAAAGAATCAAGAGGAAGCAGAAGATTTAGTTCAAGAACTTTATGAGTATTTACATATGAAGTGTAATTCTAAACTCTTTTGGGGTAAGGATAGTTATAACATTATGTATTGCTCAAAGTTCTTGAAACATAGATTCTACAATAAGACAAAGAAACTTAATCGGACAACCTATGTAGAAACATTCCATTCAGAAGAAGTTGATATCCAATATGATTTTGAAATGGATGAGAATGTAGAGAGAGCACATAGAGAAGTAATTGATGAATTAAGTAGATTAGAAAAAACAAGAATGTGGCCTCAATCAAAGATATTTCAACTCTATTGGATGACAGATGATACATTAGATGAAGTTGCAAATAAAATTAAGATTAGCAAGTCTACTACATTCCTTGCAGTAAAGAAAATAAGAAAGTATTTAGAACAAGTGATAGATAACCCATTCAAAGAAGAAAAAGAATAATTTATGGCAGGATTATGGAGTAGAAAGTTTGACTATAAGAATGGTGAAACAAGAGTATGTATTCAATGTGGTGAAACATATCATACACCTAAACCTATAAATAAATGTAAGACATGTGTTAATGCAAAACAAAGGATAGTAGAACAAGTTAAGAGAAGTAAGTATAAAAAGAAAGAACAATATCCATTTGACAATAAAACAAATAAAGCAGGTGCTAGATTTTGTACTATAAGAACTGCACTAAGTAATGCATGGAAGGAATATAAAGAAACAGGGGATAAATCATATGTTAATGCACACTATGATAAACAATTGAAAGAGATAATAGATAATGGTATAATGGCTTGGATATTAGATAGGAGATGTATGCAAGCACAACAAGAAAAGAAATCTAAAACAAAAGGTATGATTAGAAAAGAATATCCTGACACAAGAGGTTACCATGAATACTGATATTAACATAGATTACCAATACGCATACTTTAATTTTAATTGGACATGGATAAGAGATAAACAAATTATACTTAAAGGTAATAGTAATGGTGGTATGTTAATAATAGCAGATAGTGAAGGAAACACATTAAGGATGTATGGATATGAAAGGATTGGGTAATCAACTACAAATATTAAATCCCTTTGTTATAAAGGTAGTAAAATACAATTAAGATACAATGGCATTCGTTAAAGGAGATACAAGAATAAATTTAAATGGTAGACCAAAAGGTGCACTGAATAGAACAACAGAGCAAATGAGGTTAACAATTAATCGTGCAGTAAACAATACATTGAATACAATACAAACCGATTTAGAAGAATTAAAAAAGACTGACCCAGTTAAAGCATTAGAGTTATCAATGCGTTTAATGGAGTATGCGATGCCAAAGATGAGGTCAATAGATTTGAAAGGTAGTATAGAAGTAGACCAAAGAATACAGCAAGTAAGTATAAACATAAACCGAACAGGTAGTGAACTTGGAGATTAACACAACAATTACTTTTGAAAATCTTTTAGATAGCAAAAGTAGGGTTACACAACACATAGGAGGAACGAGAAGTGGTAAGACATATGCCATTTTGCAATACATCATAGTAAAGGCAATAGAAAATAAAGAAACAATAACAATAGTAAGGAAAACAATACCCTCTCTTAAAAGAACTGTAATAAAGGATTTTAAGGATATCTTACAGGGTTTAAACATATGGAACGATGAGAACTTTAATATTACTGACCGCATCTATAACTTGTACGATTCAACTATTCAATTCCTCTCTACTGATGATGCTGATAAGTTACGTGGTATTAAATCTACTATACTATTTATTGATGAGGCTTCTGAGATTGATGAGGAAAGTTATTTTCAGTTATCTATTAGAACTTCAGGTAAAATCATACTTGCATATAACCCGACCATTAGTCCTTACCATTGGATTAGACAGATGCAAGATTGTGAAAGATTTGTAACAACATACAGAGACAATATCTACTTACCAAAAGAAATGGTTAAGGCAATTGAGGAATTACAACACACTAACGAAAAATACTGGAAAATATATGGTAAAGGTGAATTTGCTCCAAACGATAAGGCTATATTTCAATTTGACATATGCGATACTATTGACGGCGATTTTGTTTGCTTTGGGTATGATAGCGGTTATAGTAATGATCCCGCTTCTTTGGTTGCTATATATAAAAGTAGCGATACATTGTATTTGGAGGAACTCATATATGAGACAGGTATGGTTACGAAAGATATTATAGATAGGTTTAACAAATTAGAAATAACTAAAGCACAAACTATATGGTGTGATAGTAGTGAACCAAGACTGATAGAGGAATTGTATCGTAGTGGATTCAATACTAAGCCGGTAGTCAAAGGTAAAGATAGTATTAACTTTGGTATATCAGTAATGAAGAACTATAAGATAAAGATACTTAAAACCTCACAGAATTTAATTAACGAGATGTATGCTTACCAATACGAAACAGATAAGCATGGTTATACTACTGACAGACCTGAAGGTGGATTAGACCATGCGATAGATGCTGCAAGGTATGGTTGTATGATGTCTCTATCACAAAAAGCAGTAAACAAAGGAACATATGCCATCTCAATTGGAAGATACAAATACTAATCAAAAGCAATGGAACGAGACCGAAATCAAAGAGCTAATACTATACGCTAAGGATTTACAACAGGAAAATGAGGATTTGAGAGCAAAAATGATAATGATGAATACTAAGTTAGAAATAGAAGAAAAGAAAACAACAAGATTGACAAACATATTAAAGACATTAAACTTATGGCAATAAAAGAAATTGAATTAAAAGTACCAACCTCTTATGCAGATATTACATTAAAGGTGTGGTTAGAATTACAAAAAGAATTAATAAACTATGAAGATAATGAAGAAGCTATAACTGCTTTGATGTTATCTTACTTATGTGGATTAGACCCAAAGTATTTAAAGAACATTGCAGTAGATGATTACATACAAATTAAAACAGAGTTAGCTAATTTTATTTCTAACATTGAATTGCCATTACAAAGGTTTATTACAATTGATGGAGTTGAGTATGGCTTTGAACCTAACTTATCTAATATGACTTATGGTTCTTTTGCTGACATAACAAAGTATAATGAAATTAAAATAGATGACAATTGGGCAAGTATCATGTCAATCTTATATAGACCTGTTACAAAGAAGCAAGGTGATATGTATACCATTGAACCATACTCAGGCAAATTGAATCCAAACTTATTCTTAAATGTTAAGATGGATGTACACTTTGGATGTTTGTTTTTTTTTGTAAATTTGTCAACGGACTTGTTGAATTTTACCCTGAAATCTACGACGGGGATGGAACTGCCTCACAACATCAAGTCAATTTTGGGAAAAAGTGGGGAGCATATTCAGCAATTATTGAACTTACAGGCGGAGACTTACTCAAAATTGATGAAGTAACTCAACAACCATTAGAGAAGTGTTTATTGTTCTTATCTTATAAAGCAGATAAAAATCATTTAGAAACTTTAATGCATACCGAAGCAATGAAGAAAATGAGATAATAACATTTTATTATATCGTTGTTATTACTAAAACAGAACTATGAGCGGTAAATGGTCTAATAGTGGGAATGGTAATTTAAGATTCTCAGTTAATAGAGAAAATCAATCAGGTATATACATAGGCCCGACAAGAGGATTGTCAAGTCCAAAGAATAGTAGGAGAGCATGTCTATGTTTAGATAGAGACACTTACAGCGTTTCATGTTGTAAAGGTGCATTGATGCAACAAGGTATTGGTGTAATAGAATCTCCTTTTGTAGAAAATGGTTCGTTTAGTTCAGGTTATGATGATGGATACCAAATAGATTAAAATTAAAATATACAAATGTCAGCAATATCAAAACAAGCTTTAGTAGTAGACAATAACCAATCATTCCCAAATAATAATGCCGGTGCAATTACGCCTACTGCATTAAGGAGTTTCAATACTAATATGATAGACTCAAATGTCAATCAAACTGAATACACTACAAATAGTGGAAGTTGGAATATATCAATTAGTAATTTAAATACTTTTACTTCATCTCAGCAACCATCATTTACTGCATTGAATTCATTTACTGCAAGTCAGTTAACAATCAATACAGGATATAATAGTACAACTCAATCTTTAAGTTCAAGTATTGCATCAACCAATACTGCATTAAATCAAGTAATAGCATTTACAGGTAGTGTAAATGAAATAGTATCAGCAGGTATATTACAAGGATATTCAACAAGATTTTATTTTAGTGGATTAATGACTGCAAGTATTGTTGCAAATGTGGGTGGTAACATTGCTGCTATATCATTATTAAGTGATACAACAAGAGTTGCTACATCATCGTTTAATGCATATACTGCTTCTATTGAAGGAACGAATGCATTTACTGCATCTACTAATGGTCGTTTAACTAATATAGAATCAACAACTGCATCTTTAAATAATTCAGTTACTAGCTTAAACGCATTCACTGCATCTCAAAATACTTTTAATAGTTCAATAACTGCATCAGTAGGACAATTGTTAGCATTATCATCATCATTAAGTGGTGGATATGCAACACAAGGTGAATTAGATGCATCGTCTTCTACATTACAAAACAACATTGATACAAAATTAAATACATCTTCGTTCAATTCGTATACTGCAAGTATTAATCCTTTTACTGCAAGTATCAATTCATACACCGCATCTCAATTATTATTAAATGCTACATTTGCAACAACAGGTAGTAATGTATTTAGTGGGTCACAAACATTTACGGGTAGTATTTATAATAGTATAATATCCGCTAGTATTGTTTCAGCAACTGCTTCATTAGACTTTAGTAAATCTAATTTCTTTACATTAACTATACCTGCAAGTATTACTACAAGAATTGAAGTTGCAAATGCAGGTAAAGGGCAAACGGCATTATTAGAAGTAACAACATCAGGTACATCGGCAACTGCATCTTTTGCAAGTAATATATACCAACCTTCTGCTTCATTCTATATACCATCTAATACTGCAAGTGTTGATATATTAACATTTAGTACATTTAGTAATACTAACAAAATATATTTAGCTTCTATTAAAACAATGTCAAATAATTACTAATGTTAATACAACCATTTTCATTATTGGCATCAAGTATACCTGTTCCTAGATTATTAAGATTAGGACTTTATTGGCAAGGTGGATATATTGTATACTTAACTGGTAATTATCCTAATCAAACAGGTTTAATTATTGCTCCTGTTGAAATAAGTGCATCTATGACATGGCCTTCAATTGGTGGTGTTACAACTCCAACGGACAAAGGATATGGAACTGGATATAGTAATACAGAAACTGCTTATGGTCTTGGTTATACAACAGATGGTATAGGAACATGTAGAAATTATGAAAATGATGGATATACTGATTGGTTTATGCCATCTGCAGATGAGTTATCATTTGCAATAGCAAACCAAGCTTATATACCTTATACATTAAATGCAATTACATATCATGCTTCATCGGCTTATTCACCAAACCCTGGAAACGATAACTGGATTGTACTAACTTCCAATGCATCACAATCAACGGGCAATCATTCAACTTTAAGAGGTGTGGTTGCATGTAGATATATTACAATATAAAATAACTATTTTTTAATCAACCTTTGTTATTAAAGGTATAAAACAAATAAAGATGAATTCAAAAACTGTATTAAGTAAGATATTAGGACTTTTATCATTAGATAAGGAAGTGGAATTAACTTACGCAAAATTAAAAGACGGAACAATCGTAGAATCTGCAACATTTGATGTAGGCGAAGATTTATCCGTAGTATCAGAAGATGGTACTAAATCACCAGCACCAGACGGAACACATGACTTAATGTTGAAAGATACAGAAGGAAATGAAACTATGTTCAAAGTAATTTCTAAAGACGGCAAAATCGTTGAAAGAGAAAATGTAGAAATGGAAATGGTTCCAGTAGAGGATATCCCACAAGCATCAGGTGATATTCTAAAGGTAAACGAAAGACCAAGTCAAGAGAACTCAATAGAATCTGGCACATTAAATATGGCAGAAGAAACTGAAGAAGTAATGCCAATTTCTGAAGATGAAGATGCTGATGTAAAAATGAATTTAGGTAAGAAAATGGAAGAGATGGCTTACAGAATTGAAGAGATGGAAAAGAAAATGATGAAGATGGAAGAAGCTATGATGCCTCCGGTTGATTCTGAAGTAACTCAAGAAGTTGCAGGAATTAAGATGGCAGCTGAACCTGATGAAGATGAAGATGAAGAGTTACCAAAATTAGATGGTGCTCCAGTTGAAGAAGCTTTGAAATTCTCAGAACAAAATAGAAAAAATTATGGTAAGAAAACAATGGATTCACAATCTACATTCTTATCTAAACTTTATAAATAAATTAATTAACAATCCCCAAAAAAGGAAACAATGAACAAATTACAAAAATTCGCACTTCCTACTATTACTGCAACTACCTACGCGGGTGAAGCAGCAGCAGGATATATCGCAGCAGCGTTATTAAGTGCAAACACATTGGATAAGAAACTTGTAACTATCATGCCAAACGTGAAGTACAAATCTGTTATCCAAAAATTAGCCACATCAGGTATCATACAAGATGCTTCATGTGACTTTACAACTTCTGGATCAGTTGCAATAACTGAACAGGTATTAACTCCAAAAGAATTACAAGTTAACTTACAATTGTGTAAGCAAGAATTTGTAGCATCTTGGATGGCTTTACAATTAGGTTTTTCAGCATTTGATGAAATCCCTAAGAACTTTAACGATTTCTTAATCTCTTATGTTGGTGGTCAAGTTGCACAAGCAACTGAAGAAAACATTTGGGCAGGAACTGCAACTAATGGTTCTTTCCCAGGATTCCAAACTTTATTCTCTGCTTCAGTAGCAGCGGGTGGAGCAACAGCAGTATTACCAGCAAGAAGCACAGGTGGTTCATCTACTATTCTTTCAGGTTCTAACGCAGTTGTAACTTCAACGAATGTAGTATCTATCTTAGATTCAGTAGTTCAAACAGTTCCAGCAACTGTATATGGTAAGCAAGACTTATACATATATGTTGGTACAAAAGTAGCAAAAGCATACCAAACTGCAATGTCAGGTAATGGTGCTTCTGGTTTAGGTGCTAATGGATTTAACAATCAAATGAATGTCGGAGAGAAGCCTTATAACTTCCAAGGTATTGAAATCGTATTGTGTCCAGGTATGAGTGACAACAAAATTGTTGCAGCTCAAAAATCTAACTTATTCTTCGGTACAGGACTTTTAAGTGACTATAACGAGACTAAGGTAATTGACATGAGTGACATTGATGGTTCACAAAACTATCGTGTTATTATGAGATTTACTTCTGGTGTACAATTCGGTGTTGGACATCCT
>Ga0181346_1000934_pt1 | contig 12942 bp, 26 predicted proteins | sample Su13VDMM15DN_FD_130100 | JGI IMG/M metagenome (GOLD analysis project Ga0181346, IMG submission 130100) | Freshwater viral communities from Lake Michigan, USA - Su13.VD.MM15.D.N | ecosystem: Environmental > Aquatic > Freshwater > Lake | place: USA: Michigan | collected 2013-07-15 | reverse complement strand
TCTGAACGGCCGTACCAATTAGAGTATGGCTAGGTTTCTGGGTTGGGCGTGGAGACGTCGCAACAACATTCATCTGGTCGAAGATCCGCGTAGTGTTAGTGCGTGGATCTTCATTCAAGAGCACAGATACCTATGCTGCTGAATGGATACCAACTGCTGAGGACATCATGAACTACATTTCCACATTCACAAACAGTCTGACTGGCGCTGCCTTAGACTACGCAGTTTGCCGTGCTCAGTATCCAAAAGCCGCCATGTCCACCACGCATGTTTGGCTCTTTACTGGTGACGGTGAAGACGATTTCCTAATCGAGCGTGCCTCCACAGATTGGGGCCATGCAGGTCCAATCATGGACGCTGAAAACATTTGGCCTAAGCCGCACGTTTCTCCAAGAGACGGTAAGCATTTCTACGCATGCAAGTGGAATGAGGCCGGAGACATTGGTGAGTACCCAAGCATTGGATCAACTCCATTGATTGCCGCCATGCGCTGCTACGTGAACAGCAAGCTTGGCGCCACAGTCGATATTCCTGAGGAACTGCTATGAAGCTCAGAAGCATTGCCACCCTTACTGGTCCTGCACTTGATTGGGCTGTTGCTACTGCATTAGGTGCTAAGCTGGAATCGCGGTCTGGTGGTATGACCTGGCTTTTAAACGGCGGAATGATTGGTTATCAACGCAGCTACAACCCTTCTACTGATTGGGAACAAGGCGGGCCGATCATTGAGCATGCATTGATTGATGTGCACTACACAGAAGACGGTTGGTATGCCAACATGTATGACAGGATGAAGGACGGTACTCCAGGTTATGCTGGAGACACCTTTAAGTGTGGAGGGGAAGGCCCTACTCCACTGATAGCAGCTATGCGTTGCTATATTACAAGCCAAGTCAACAATGATGCCATGGAAATTCCTGAGGAGCTGCTATGAAGCTCCGCTACTTCAGCCGTCGTGGTAACAAGGCCAAGTACCTAAAAACACTCAGAGTGCGGCGCAACATTAAGCTATACAGTTTGCTGTATCAGATGACGAGCGTAGACCTGTACAACGATGACGGCGACCGCAGATTCCTTGTAGTTAATGACAAATAACCGTTTACAAAATTGGAAACGCGCTGTATAATAAATGCATATCAACAAGCTGAGGACTAAATCATGACACACCAAAACCTGCTGCCCATCCTGCTGCGCGGTGCAACGCTCGCCAAAGAAATGGCTGACGCCCGTGCTACAGCCGTTGCTTATCTCCGCAAGGAAACTGTGGCGCGCATGAAGGCCGAAATCCTTGAAGACATTCTTCAAATGGTTCAAGATCCTGCTGAAGTGCCAAAGTCTTTCAGTGAAATGCATGACCTTGTTGACGCCAATGAATATGGCGGCTTCTGTGAGAACAACTTGTGCGATGCCTTTATTGCCTTCTTTGGCGGCCGCGATGAGCACGAAGGCATGCCTGACGCTTACATTGCCTTTATGAATGACTGCCAAGGCGACGTTGACGAATGGCTGAAAAATGGCCGACCAACAACCTGATCACTGGACTACGGCCAAGACCAAAGACGGCACGTATACTGGCAACCAACAATTCTCCGGACTTGGTGTTGTCAGATACTGCCTGTTGTGTAAAGCCCATCGTCCTCAAAGCGGTGGCGGCATGCGTACCATGTTTGGCATGAAGCACTGGGTGTGTCAAATGCACAAGAAGCCTAAGGAGCTATGATGAGTGTAGAAGAAATGTTTAAAAAAGTGCGGGCTGGCGAGATAACTCAAGAAGAGTTCGAATCTTGGGTTTACGAGCGTGAAGCAGAGGCAATAGCCATGCAAAGCAGGGGTTGGTAATGACCCGCATCAATCTTGTCCCGCCATCTGAGCTGACAGACCAGCACCTGTTTGCTGAGTGGCGCGAAATCAAAATGGTGCCAAAGGCTTTGGCCCGTAGTCTTAAGGCACGCGGCTTGCATGGTGTGCTAAACAGCATACCCAAAGAATTTACGCTTGGCACTGGCCACGTGATGTTTTTCTATGACAAGGGTGAGTATTTGCACCGTCGCTATGCAAGCCTAACCTACGAGCTGATCAAGCGCAGGGTCAATATCAATCTGAATGCCAAGCTGGATCCTGATGGCGCATTCGGGTTGTCACCACTTTGTAAGAATTACACACCAACGCCAGCAGCGCTTATCATCATACGTGCCCGCATTGCTGAGAAGATTGCAATGAAGCCCACATGGTACCGTACAACCACAGGAGCAAGCCATGTATAAAGTAATACTTAGGTTTCAGGGGGCAGCTGATTGCCTGGGTTAGCGTTGAGGACGTGACGGATGTTTCCATACAGATTCAACAAGAAATACCTGTCAGGCTATGGCAGGAAATTGCAGCTGAAGCTGAAGTGACAATTGCCAAGCTCATTGAAGAAAGCACTGCGCGGCATCTTGCTGATTTCAAATACGATAATGCCCTTCGTGCGGCTAAAATGGACATAGCCATACCACATAAATTAACGCAGGATGCGCTGAGAGACCTGTACAGGTCGGCGGTGCAAAACGCTTGGCGTGGCCTAGACGCTGACTGCTTTAATAGTTACAACCAAGGCCTGGTCAGCAAAACTTTTTAGGAAACTTCTGATATGACCACCTCAACTTATATTGTCGTGCTTGAGAACCGTGAGCGCGGATCTAAGCAGATTGTTGTCAGCACACTGCAGGAAGGTGAGTCACACTACGACACTATGGTGACGCTCAGTGCGCTGTTTGACAGCCCACGTGTCAACAGTCAGCTGCTTGGTCATGGTACGCCTAGCTTTGACTGTGGCCATGGCCGCGTCTTCTTTACACAAGAGCAAGCTGATTGGTACAGCTGCGGATGGGCTGGCGCACCGTTTATGGGCCGTGATGACCCGTTCCTAAAAAAGGCGCTCTCAGAGCTTGGGTTCATTGACTGTCAGACACAAGAGGAGAAGATGTCATGAACATGAGCCATTATTGGGATCAAGCACGTGCAGACTACAAGCGTCGTGCTGTTGAGCGCAAAGAACGCAACAAAAAGAAGTTTGACCGTCGTGGCTGGTACCAAATTGGATGCATGTCACCTGAGTACAGAGCACTGTATGGTTACCCACGACGGCAAGCAGTTAGATACAGCGCTGCTGAGTCTGGCGACATTGTGGCTCAGTATTTGATGGGCTTTTCTGTGTCAGAAATCGCTGAATGGCATGAGCGCGGTGAAAATGGCATATACTGCCATCTTGAGCGTGTCATAGATCTTTCACATAGGAACTAAGGAGAATCAAGCATGAGCAAATCACTATCAGACCTTGCAATGCAGTTGCGGGAAATCCACGCCATCCTGGTGGGCTGCGGTGCAAAGGTGGTCATTGACGAGGCTGCGGATAAGTTAGAAGAGCTGCAGGCTGAGCTCATTGCGCGAGACAAGCACGACGATGTTTTTGTGGCGCGGATCAATGAACTGCTGGCAGAGCGCAATGCAGCACTTGCGCAGCTGGCGGCGAGGGAGAAGCAGGAGCCGGAGCCGGAGATTGCCGCCAAGTGGTCATGGTACGACGACAACAGTGGCAGCTTTCAGACCGACGTAATTCGCCCACCGTATGGCGGTATGCAAGAGGGGCAAGAGGTCACCTTCTACGCATCAGCAGGCGCATCAGCAGGCGCCTCCACAGTGGAGCCAAGTCAAATTGGATCACACAACGAGGAACTTTCTGATCCCGCTTCTGGCGCTATGGTTATTGTAACAACACCAGAAGGTAAAGAGTCTGACCCAGAATCTAAGCAGCTGCATCAAAACTTTGCAGATGCCCTTACAGAGTTATTTGGCGTCCAAGTACCGGTAATATACAAGACTGCCAAACCTGATGAAATGCCGACGAATAAGGAGCCAACATGACCTCACAAGCTACAGGAAAATCAAGACTCCGTGTACAACCAAGATTGTTTAGAAAGCCTATTCTTGTTCATCAAAGCGAATGGCAAGTTACTGGTAGAGTCTTAGATGAGCACGGCTGTGGGCCAGATTATGACTACACTGAGTGGCGAGACACCACTGTAGAAGACATTACCGAGAAAAACAATCATGCACCAAATAACTGAATACCAGAATCCCTACTACGCTGACGCCAAGGGCTTACAGCTCATCACAGATGACCATCAGCAGGCTGTCATTGTTGAGCGGGATGGAAACCTGAGTCTGGTTTTCCAGATCCGTGGCCCTTTGGATTTGGACAAAGGCCGTGAAATTGTCATGGGCCTTTTGGATCTGTTGGTGCACTACGACAATCTTGCCTCCAAACGCAAGAAACGCTGACCGGCTCGGCGTAGAATGACTTTTCCTTAACTTTCGGAGTATTTACTATGCGCTGCCATATGGTCAAAATTGCTACAGCCGACGTCTCTGTCACACGTCTCGCAGCCACTGCCGCTGAGGCCAAGACTGTCCGCGATGAACTGATGGAAAAGTTTGACGTAAAGAAAAAAGACGTCACTACAGAGCAGCACGAAGTGCCTTTGGACAAGGTGGGCCTGCTTGGTTACTTGAATGAAGTCTACGCAAAGCAAGATGAAGTGGAAGGTGAAGAGTGACAGCTGCGCACATTACCATGGGCCTGCAACCTGGTTGCGGATCTGAGGCTGTCAAATCCAAGTGGCGCGAACTTGCGGGCATTCACCACCCGGACCGCGGTGGCAGCTCTGTCAAGTTCAGCACCTTCCGCAAGGCCTATGTACTGGTGCGCCAGTACGAGGAAACTCAGGAAGCCAAATGTCCAGCATGCCTGGGCCAGAAGAAAGTGGCCTCAGGTGCAGGGTTCAATAAACTGTTGATGCCGTGCCAGCCATGTAAGGGCACAGGACTGCGAGGAGAGGCCAAATGATTTTCCAGCACATGCTTGCAGGCAAGGTTGTTGATGTCAGTGCCTTGGTGTTCCCGCTCTACGGCAGCCCCAAATACGACGGTGTGCGCGGCGCAGTGCAAAATGGCCGGCTTGTAAGCCGTAACCAAAAAGCAATCCCTAACCGCCATGTCAAGGACCTGTTCAACCATCTGAAGTTTGAAGGCCTGGACGGTGAGCTGATTGTTGGCAGCCCAACGGCTGAGGACTGCTTCAGGGCCACAGAGTCAGGTGTGATGGCCGAGTATGGCGTGCCTGATGTGAAGTTCTACGTGTTTGACTTCTTCATGACAGACAACGAGCCGTTTCATGAGCGGTTACGTCGTGCTGAACAGTTGCAAGATGAGTACGTGGTGGCTGTTAAGCACACACTCATCAAGAACACCCGTGAACTGCTGGCCTTTGAGAAAAAGTGCCTTAAAGAAGGCTACGAGGGCGTCATGCTGCGCTCTATCAATGGGCCGTACAAGCAGGGCCGATCGACGACCAAAGAAGGCTGGCTGCTCAAGAAGAAAATCTTCTGTGATGCTGATGCCAAAGTGGTTGGACTGGAAGAACAGCTGTTCAATGGCAACACCGCAGTGCGCAACGCTGTAGGAAAGCTAGAGCGGTCTGCCAAGCGTGACAAGATGGTAGGCAAGAACACCATGGGCGCCCTGATTGTTGAGGGCATAAACGGTCCATACAAAGGCAAGCAGTTCAATATTGGCACAGGGTTCTCTGACACTGAGCGCCACAAGATCTGGGCTGACAAAGACCTGATTGGCAAAGTGGTCAAGTACAGTTACTTCCCCAAGGGCGCCAAAGACCTGCCACGGTTCCCCGTGTTTTTGGGGTTCAGAAGCGATGTGTAAGTCCGCAGTGTTGGAGTCCATGATTCCTACACTGGACAAGACAGCCCGTCGCAAACGCCTGCCACCGCTGGTGCGCATCCCACCAAAGATCCGTTGGTACAAAGACAAACTGGTTGAAAATAACCGTTTACAGCTACCCGCCAAACAGGTATAATAAATTCACTGTGCAATACTGCACAGACCTTGTTGCTGAGGACACAATGAATACCAGTCTCGATATGAGCGGAAAGCCTATAAAGCCAAGACAAGTTGTCTCATGGCATGGCTACCGCGGCAAAGTTGTCAGTGTGCAAGCTGGCCGCTGTGTTGTAGCCTTCAAAGGTTCTGTGTCAGACGACACACGCAGCTTAGCTTGTGCTTCTGTGCAAATCATCCAAACCCGTCAACTTAATCAAGGAAAAATCATGTCTGATTTTGCAAAATTCTCCAAGCTGGTCCATGAACGTTACATGGCTTTAGCAGCTCATGAGCTGTTCACCGTTGGTGAGCGTGGTGGCCGCGCTTTCTCTGAAGCCTACCTTGGAGCCTTTCCTGAAGGCTCCAATCCCATCTACAAAACCAATACAGAGCATGATTGCACTTGCTGCAAGAACTTTGTCCGCAACTTGGGCAATGTGGTGGCACTGGTCAACGGACACATGGAAACTATTTGGGACGTGGAAGGCGCAGAGTACCCGTATGACGTGGTTGCAAAGACCATGGCGGCTTTTACGCGCGCTCACTCCATCTCTGGATTGTTCCGTACCAAAGAAGGCCGCTATGGGCTTGACTACAGCATGTCTATGATTGATGGCGCACCAAAGCGGTGGAACCACTTTCACGGCCATGTATCGGCCAAACATCGGTCTAACACGCCTGATGCCGACATCGGTTCCTACAAAGCCAGTGTTGATGTCTTCAACCGAGGCCTTAATGATCTGAGCATTTCTGCATTTGAGACAGTGCTGGAGCTGATCAAGGCCGGTTCACTGTACCGCGGTGAAGAGCACCTGCAGGCTGTCAAGGAATTCAAAGTGGCACTTGGCGTCTACAAAAACCTTAGCCCAGGTCACAAGGAAAACTTTATTTGGGCCCATGCCGGTAAGCCATATGCGCGATTCCGCAATACAGTCATTGGCACTTTGGTGACAGACCTTTCTGCAGGTGTTGACCTGGAGCAGGCTGTACGGTCGTTTGAGTCCAAAGTGGCACCAACTAATTACAAGCGGCCAACAGCTTTGATCACGCCTTCTATGGTGAAGAACGCCATGGCAACTATCCGCACCCTGGATCTTGAGCCAGCGCTTGAGCGCCGGTTTGCGCGCATCAGTGACGTGACTGTGAACAACGTACTGTGGGCTGACCACTCTGCTCAGGCTCAGATGAAGGGTGGCGTAGAAGACCTGCTGATGGGTGCCACCGTGTCTAAAGGCCACGCAACAGGCAAAAAAGTGGAACTGAACATTGAAGCATTCATGCAGGACATACTGCCACAGGCTATCAGCATTGACATGTTGGTAGAAGGTAAGCACTTGAACAATTTCATGAGCTTGACTGCGCCAGTGCACAGTGGCTATGAAGGCTTGTTCAAGTGGGCTAACGGCTTTGGTTGGTCCTATGACGGCAACATCACGGACTCCATCAAGGAGAAAGTCAAGGCTGCTGGTGGCAATGTAACCAACGCCAAGCTGCGCGTATCTTTGGCCTGGTTCAACTTTGACGACTTGGATATTCATGTGTATGAGCCAAGTGGCCAGCACATTTCGTATATGAACAAGGCCGGTAAGTTGGATGTTGATATGAATGCTGGCCGCGGTTATACTCGAGCACCTGTTGAAAACGTCAGCTGGACCACTACCATGAACGGTGTCTATGACGTAAGTGTGAACCTATACAACCAACGCGAAACCAACGACGTGGGCTGCGTAATCGAAATTGAAAATCAAGGCCACTTGCATCAGCTGTCCCACCCAGGTGCGCTAAAAGGCATGGTGCCATTTGCCAAAATTACTGTGGCTCATGGTGTTATTACTAACATCGAGCCTGCCAAAGGCATTGTTGGTGGCGGTATCTCACAAGAAAAGTGGGGTCTTAAGACAGAGACCTTTGTCAAGGTCAACACACTGATGCACAGCCCTAACCATTGGGATGGTAGCGCAGTCGGCAACAAGCACTGGTTCTTCATGCTGGACAAGTGCAAGAACCCTGACACCACGCGCGGCATCTACAACGAGTTCTTACAATCAGGTCTTGAGACGCACCGCAAGGTGTTTGAGATTCTTGGCGACAAAACCAAATGCCAGCCAACTGATGACCAGCTCAGCGGTCTGGGTTTCTCGTCGACCCGCGACGATGTGGTGACTTTGCGTGTGACCACACAAAACAATACACGCCTTTACTCTGTCAACTTTTAAGGAGCCTACCATGTCACTTTTTGAACAAGCAACCCGCGGCAAGCTGCGCTTCACCACAGAGCGTGGCGTACTGACCACAGAACAGTTGTGGGATCTGCCGTTGCAGTCCAAGACCCAGTTTGATCTGGACACCTTGGCCAAGGGCGTCAACCGTGAGCTGAAAGCAGTGGGTGAAGAAAGCTTCGTGGCCACTTCCACAAACCCTATTGCTGGTGTTTTGACGCTGAAGCTGGACGTGCTCAAGCACATCATCGGTGTCAAGATGAATGAAAACAAGATTTCTGCAGAGCGTTCTGCCCGCGCAGAGGAACGTCAGAAGCTGCTGAACATTTTGGACAAAAAGAAAAATGCAGCTTTGGAAGAATTGACACCAGAGCAGGTGGAAGCCCGCCTTGCCGAGCTCGATAAGTAGGCCATGGCCACTCAAGCAGAGTTGGCCAAAAAGGCCTTTGACGCGCTCAACGCCCGTGACGCGCATGTCAAGCGCATGTACCGCGGCGTTGAGCAAGTTGTTAAACCAAAGTGCGTTGTCTGTGGAGCACCAGCCCAATTGTTTGGCGTTGGAGGCCCATGGTGTACGTCTGACAAATGTGCTGAGGTAAAGCCATGAGCCAACCAACAAAGCCTGGCCAGTTGTGCCTAGTGGTAGGTGGTAGGTCTGCTTTTAATGGCGAAGGCAAAGGGCCAAACCAAGGCCGTAAAGTAGTGACCATGTTTCTGCATGATGAGAAGGCAGGTCTTGAGCAAGAGAATGTGTGGCATTGCCGTACAGCAGACAAAGAGCCGCTGCACACTTACTACGGTGTTGGGCCTGAGGCAGACTTCCTTGAATGCTGGTTGGAGGTTTGCCCACCTGACGCTGAGCCACCTGCACAGTTGACTAAAGAACAGGAGCTTTCATCATGAACATCAAAGCTGGCATTGTAATAGAAGATTGGAAATTACCAGCTTTTAGCAAAGCTCTGCGGCAGGCCGGGTTCCACTATGAGCAACATGATGGGCCAGGTAAGGGCATTTACACTCTCACCGTAAAGGTGGCACCAAACGAAATTTCCAAACTGAATACAACGGTTAAAGAAGCTCAGGCGACGGCGACCAAGGAGAAGAAATGAGTCAGCCAACAATCCTTGAACTGGCGGACAAGTACGCCAAGGAATACTATATGGGCCGTGACGAAGAAGCCCGTAAGCGCCTGCAGGCTGCCGTCATTAATGCAGAAACTGCAGCTTTTACAGAGCTGAAAAAAGTACAGGGCGAGCTTGATGCCATGAGAATGGCGGCAACAGAGTGCGCCAGCACTCTAAAACTTATCCGCGACAACCATTGGACTCACTGGCATGAAACCCACAGGGACATGGCCAGCAAGGCGCTGTCTAAAGCCATTAAAGCAGGAGCACTACAGTGACAACTGACCCAATGAAGTTCTGGGCTGACCCCAAGGCCATTCTGGCTACTTTGGATCTGACCACAAAGCAGGGCATGACAGAAGCTCTGCTCATTGCAGTGGCTACAGCCAAAGACAAAGAAGGCCGACTGATGGCTATTCACCTGTCCCCACTTGTAGGTGAACATGTTGCCGAGCTGTTGCTTGGCGCGCTTAAAACAAAGCCTGTTAGCGGGCATACTTTTGAAGACCGCGAAGATGGCTTGGCCCATTGTCTGGTATGCGGTGGCGCAGAAGGAAGCCTGCCCACCAAGTGCCCTGGAAAGAAGATGGATGCAACAACTATAGAGGCTGTTTACCGTGAGCGGCTAGACTTCAATACTGGGCCAATGACCAGAGACCCAGTCTGGTGGCTGCGAGTAGATCACCCTGAGAATATAGTTGGGTGACGTGGCCAAGCTCACAGCACAGGAAACTTTTGCTAGGATTTTGCGGCGTCGTGATGACAACATTAGGGCGTTGCAAGAGGAATGCCTAGTTCAATTTGAAGAGCTGGTAATTTTGCGCGATGCTGTTAAAGATCATCAAGCAGTAGTCGATATTTACCAGGCCAAGATAGCAAGGCTTGAGACCACCATTGAAAGAATGAAACGTGCAAAAAGTTGAATGTCCATACTGCAAAAGTCCGGCGGAGCTTGTTGATGGCACTGTTATTTATCCGCACCGCGCAGATTTAGCGGACAAAAAGTTTTGGAACTGCACGCCATGTAAAGCTTACGTTGGCTGCCACCAGGATCACTACAGCCATGAGTTTCCTAAAGGTACTATGCCACTGGGCAGGCTGGCTAATGCAGAGCTGCGTAGCGCCAAATCCGCTGCCCATGCCATGTTTGACCCGCTGTGGAAATCCAAGAAGATGCGCCGCAGTCAAGCTTACTCATGGCTGGCTGCACAGATGAAAATCAAACCAGAAGACTGCCATATTGGTATGTTTGATGTTGAGCAGTGTAAGCAAGTTTTTCAGATCATGCGCAGGGCAAATTCCAGCAAATAACTGTTTACAACAATGCAAAGCCACTGTATAATTAATCTACCAACCGATTAACTACTGCTGAGGACATCAATCATGGCTACTGCTGCAAAGACCTTCAAGTTCCCAAAAGAAATGGGCAAATGTGCTGATATGCTTTACACCTTGCGTGAAAAGCGTTTGGCTGGGCAAAAAGTGGTGGATGCTGTTGAAGCCGAAGAAAAGGCGCTCAAAGAGCACATCATTAATACGCTGCCAAAGTCGGAAGCATCAGGCGTGCTGGGCAAACTTGCCAAAGTGGCTGTGACCAAGAAAATGGTGCCACAAGTCAAAGACTGGACATTGTTTTATGCTCACGTCAAGAAAACCAATGGCTTTGACTTGCTGAACCGCGCATTGAACAAATCTGCCGTAGAAGCACGTTATGAAGCCGGAAAAAAGGTTCCTGGCGTGGAAGATTTTCCAACACTCTCAGTGTCCTGCACAAAAATCTGAGGGTAAAATACGCGTTCCTGCGGCCACCACAGAAGACATTGGTGGCAACCACTCGTTACTAACTACACGTTACCAAGGAACTAACTATGGCTACAGCAACAGCAAAGAAACCGACAGCACCTGCAAAGGCACCTGTCAAAGCGGTGAAGCCCAGCGCTTCTCGTGCAGTGGCAAACTGGGATGAAGAACTTGCCAAGCAGGCGGCAGAAGCAGCCAAGACTGAAGAGTCAACTGCTACAGGCGCCTTCTTCTCTATGAAGGCCGGCGTGCTTTCACTGAATGACTCTCCCATGGAAGGCAATCAGATTGCAGCTGTCATCACCGACTCCATTTTGGAAAACGTGTTCTACGGATCTGACTACGACGCCGATGAGCCCAAAGGTCCATTGTGCTTCGCCTTTGGCCGCACTGAAGAAGAAATGGCGCCGCACAAAGCCTGCGTGGAAGCTGGCACCGCCGTCCATGAAACCTGCAGCGGTTGTCCCAACAATGAATGGGGATCTGCCGACAAGGGTCGTGGTAAAGCATGCCGCAACATTCGCCGCCTTGGAATTGTGGCAGCCGGCAAGCTGGACAAAAACGACGTGTTTGAAGAAAACTTTGAGAACGTTGAGTCCAGCAGTATTGCCTTCATGAAATTGCCTGTGACCTCTGTCAAGGGGTATTCTGCATACGTCAAGTCTGCGGCGGCAAGCCTGAAGCGGCCACCCCACGGTGTCATCACCCACATCAAAGTGGTGCCTGACGCCAAGAGCCAGTTCAAAGTGACATTCCAAGCCTTGGGTATGGTGCCCAACGAAGCCATGGGCGACATCATGGCTAAGCATGCCGAGACCAAGGCCACCATTGAGCAGCCATACTCTGTGGGCGAAGACGAAGCACCTGCACGCGGCGCCAAGAGCAAAGCTCCTGCCAAGAAAGCAGCTGGTGGACCCCGCGGCCGTAAGTACTGAACCTCCCTCGGGCTGTGATTGCACGCCCTTTTCCTCGGAGCTCCGGCTCCGGGGGTTTTTCAAGGCTTTCCTGTTTGGTAACCCTAGCTAGCTTTTGGTGCACCTAGTAAAGGTTATAAATGCCACTAACATTGAAACTGCCGGTAGTGCGGTAAGTGCAAGTAGGGAAGCCTTGAAAGACAACGGAGACAGTATGACCTGGTTTAAAACATGGAATAGCCTTAATCAGGCTATGCAAACTGCCACTGAAGATGAGTGCAAAGCTCACCTGAAAGACGAGATGAAAAGCAGCAAGCGCAAGCTGTTTGTTCTTCGAGTCCATTCTCGCCTCAACAAACTTCGTGCTCACCGCGAGCGCAAAGAACTTTTGGCAAAGATCAAATCATGAAGACGCCCAAGCCAGTCGTCATCGACTTTGAAACCTTGGGCATTCAAGATCGTCCGCTGTACCCACCTGTGCCAGTGGGTGTTTCTATTAAGTGGCCTGGGAAAAAGTCCAAATATTTTGCATGGGGTCACATCACAGGTAACAACTGCGGCTGGGGCACGGCGCAAAAAGAACTGGCCAAGGCCTATGCTACAAAGTGCGTGCTTTTCCAAAATGGAAAGTTTGACTTGGACGTGGCAGAAGTGCATATGGACTTGCCCATACCAAATTGGGCAGAGGTGCACGATACCATGTTTTTGCTGTTCCTGGACGACCCGCACCAGACAGAACTTGGCCTGAAACCTTCTGCTGTGCGACTGTTGGGCCATGAGCCAGATGAGCGGGATGAAATAAGGGACTGGCTTCTACGTGAGCAACCAGTCCCTGGTGTGAAGATCAGTAAGTCAAAACAGTCTGACCATTATTTTGGGCGTTACATAGCACATGCTCCTGGTGAGTTGGTAGGTCGTTATGCTTGCTCGGATACAGAATCCACAGATGGT
>Ga0181346_1000924_pt1 | contig 13006 bp, 10 predicted proteins | sample Su13VDMM15DN_FD_130100 | JGI IMG/M metagenome (GOLD analysis project Ga0181346, IMG submission 130100) | Freshwater viral communities from Lake Michigan, USA - Su13.VD.MM15.D.N | ecosystem: Environmental > Aquatic > Freshwater > Lake | place: USA: Michigan | collected 2013-07-15 | reverse complement strand
TATATCATATAATTATATCATATAAATCATATAATTATATTCTAAAAAATTTATATCATATAATTATATCATATAAATCTTATAATTATATCATATAAATATTATTTCAATATTTCCAAATTTGGAAATAATACAATTATAATTATTTTTTTTCAGTATTATGTATATCATATACTCTTAAAAAGTCAAGATTCATCATATATGCTTTAGTATAATCTTCTTTCAATTGTTTATTTTCATTTTCTAGTTCTACTAATTTATTTGTTAATTCGTTTATTTTTATGTTTAACTGAACATTTTCATTTCTGAAATCTTCCATATATATATTATACTAGATATTTTTTTTAAATGTTTTTTATAAAAATTATTTGCTCTCTGGTCTTTGCCCTACTTGTTGAGGTGTATATAATCCGTTTTAAATGATTGAATTCATATTTTGAAAAATCACTAATAGATATTATTAAATTCTTATCTTTGATTGTCTGACCTTGGTAGCTGTGGCATGTGTGAAAAAATTTTAATTCATAATTATTAGTTTTCGTTATATCTTCAACCCTTGCCCCTTTGAATTCATTTTTATTATAATTCGTTTTAGCTACAAAATAATTTTTCTCAATATCTTTAAAATTATTTTTTAAGTATTCGCTTTTTTGTTGTCCGTCTTCGTGTGTGTCAGTCAAACCTATAAAAGGTTTATTAAAATTAATATCTTCTAATTTCATAAATTTGAAATTATCATGTGTATATTTTATTAATTCTTTTTTATTATCAATTGATCTCATATTATCCAGAATTAAATTTAATTCTGTATCAAATCTATAATTTTTAATATACTTGACTATTTGGAAAGTACTTATATAGTCATCTAAATTTAAAACTTCGTTAAAACCTGAATCAAGTTGAAAATATTCCCCGTTATAATCAATATCACCACATAAGATAATAATTTTATTAGGATATAGAGAAATCAATAAATTAATATCTTCAACATCCCATAATGTGAGCTCATCACAAAAGATAACATTACTTTTTATAGGGATTCGTTCACATCCCGTACCTGTGGCTCTCTGGATGCTTAGATTTTCAATGTGTGGAAAATCTAATTTGAACGCTTCGGAAAGGTTCCAGCAACTAGAGACAACACAAACAGAACTAAAAAAATTTAAAATACTTGTAGATTTACCAGAACCCCCTTTGCCTGTTAATATTAATTTATTATTAATAATATCAGCATCATCTGGTAAAAATGAAGTTTTAAAATTTATTTCTTGTTCTTCTTCGTCTTCTTCGTCTTCTTGTTCCTCTTCATGTACATCTAGATTTAAGTCATAAATTATGCGCTTGGTCTTTGGTGCTTTGTAGTTTATACATTGAAAATAGGATGTAAAATATCCATCTTGTGAATTATTTTCTTTAAACATCTTTTCTATATTAGCTTCTTTGGATTGAAATGTATCTAATATTTTAAATTTTGCATCTTTCTTTAATATAATAGAATCTAATTTAATTCCTATAAAATTATTTTCAATGTCTTCAACGTTTAAAAGCTGGTTTATTACTTCACATGTTATTAATGAATGAATATAATTTGCCATATGATCCCCACATTTAATAATTTTTTTTGTTTCTTCTACTTTAATTAATCCGTTATCCTCTATAGGATAATAATTAAAATTAGAATCTAAATTAGTCGCTTCTAAAATATCTTTTATAGTATCTCTATCTGTTTTAATAGTATAATCTATAACATTTGTTTTATGTTTCATAAGTCCTACTGCTTTTACATATGGTTTTTTTTCCTTATTTTCTTTATCTGTTAAAAATAGATCATTAAAGTTTAAATTTACTTTCTGAGATACTGAATAATTTAAAAACTTGATTTCGATATATGGGCTCAATGTCTTGATTTGTGCAGTTGTTAAAACATATTTTTTACCTTCTATAAATCCTAATGTTTCAAATAGTTTCTTTTTATCTTTTTTAATCTGTAAAATTTCTATCTCATAATAACCAATTAAACCATTTTTATTTTGTTCTTTGAATGTTTCAAATGTAAATTTATTAGAGCATTTACAATTTATAAATCCACCTGATGGTAAACCTTCGTAATTTTTAAAAGTTGGAAAGTTAAAATAAGCCTTTATAACGTCTATCTCAATATATAAATCATTATCTTTAATAAAATTTTTATCAATAAAATGATGCATAGAATAATTATAATTATTGATTAATTGCATTTCTTCAGCTTGTGTATCTATTAATAAGCTATTATAATTATTTTGTTCTTTCCACTCTCTCCAAATTGTGGAAAAGTAAGAGTCTTTAATTTTATATATAGCGTTTAACGTCATAATTTGTCCATATGTTTCAATAAAAAAGGGTTCAACCTTTTTAATATTTTCATATGCTTGTAAATTTTCAACTTCTTTAATATCTTCTTTATTTCCTTTTAATATATCAACATGATTAAAACGGCTATTAATTAAAGGTATATTATAGCGCGCCTGTTTCTCTGTTGGTTTAAATACTTTTTCTTTCATATTGAAAATATCTTTTATTATAATATTTGATTCTGTTAAATTGCATATTTTATAAATTTCTTCTTCTGTGTATGGTTTAGCATATTCTGAACTATTTTTAATTAATCTATTATAAATGGTTTTTTTCTTCTTGCATTCACTATTAAAGAAGTTTAAACACCCATTAAACAAACAAGCATCTTCAACATCATTTTTATATACTTGTTTTTTCTTGTTATCTGTTGGTTCTACATATTTTTCATATGTTCCTGTTTCAATAGTTACCGTATAAATTTGACTTAATACTCCTTCTGATTTATCTTGTTCTATCCATTTTATTATTTCGTTCTCATAACCAGGGGCTATTTTGTTTTTAATATCTTTCATTAAAGATTTCTTATATTTGCTTTTTATTGGTTTATTTGCTTCAATAATTCTAGTTTTTATTAATTCCCCATTTTCAAAGAAACTAATTTTTTGAATGATTAAATTATTTGATGGTGCTGCTTTTTGTTTATTATATAATGTTTTAATATGGTCACCAGCATAATTATATGTGCTTAAATTTGTTCTATTAAAATTTTTGGTTTCGCTTTCAATCTTCTTAGGTGCTTTTAATTTTTGAACTTGTTTTTTTATGTTGTCTAATCTCTTGACGCTCGCGGCGTATGGTGTCCCATCCTTCTTTAACTTGATAGGTTTATTTAAATTAGATTCAACACTTCTAATTGTTTTGATTTCATTATTTATATATAAAAATTTAATATCTTCTAATAATGGATTATTTGCATATTTGGCGGCAATCTTTAAAAATTGTTTTTCTCTGTTTTGAACATTGATTTTTTTATTTGTACTCGACATATTATAATATACTATATATTTTAATCTTTAAATACTTTTTTATATATATATTTTCAAACAATGATTTTGAAATTTCTAAAGGTTTTTTATTTTAAAACCTATACAAATTTTACTAATTTACTGTTAAATCAATTGATAATTCATTTTTCTTTTTAGCTAAATATCTATCCATAGCTTCTTTTACTTTTATATTTCTTTTTAATCTCCATTCATCATTTTGTTTTAATTTATTATATAATTCATTTTGTGATGCATTATATTTTTCTCTATTTTTTTCTCTATATTTTTTTTGTGCTTTTTTTTGTGAATCAGTTAGTGGCATTATTATATACTACATATTATTTCTTTATATATTTTTTAATCTAAACCTTTTTATATGAGTGATAATTTAATTCAAGAAAGAGTAGAAAATCTTACAGGTGGTTCTAATGTATCAGCTGATTTACCTATTGCTGTTGATATTCCTTTAGCTGTATTAAGTAAAGCAGCTTATGAAAACTATGAAACAAATGATAAAAAAGAAACTCAAAAGATGATAGATGATTATGATATAGGTTATAAAGTTGTTGAAGATTTAACAGAACCTGAATATGTAACTGCTATTAATGAAGAACAACGAAAAATAGTAGTAGCATTTAGAGGGACTGATTCATCATTAACAAATATTTCTGATGATATTGCTGATCTTGAAATAGCTGCTGGTTTAGCTGAAACTCCTATATTATCTTATGTTCCAAGTAGATTTAAAACTGGTGAAAATATATACAAACAAGTAAAAGAACAATATCCAGATTATGAACTAAATTTAACTGGACATTCAATGGGCGGAACAGTGGCTAGATATTTAGCTGATAGATACAAAGAAAAAGCAGTTGTATTTAGTCCTGGTGCAACACCATTAGAACCATTCATTGAAAAAACATTAGGAACTAAACCAAGTACCGCTAAGTTTTATGTTACAGATACTTTAGATTTTTTAAGTAACACAGTAAGATTAACTGAAAAGAATGTTAATATAATAAAAACTAAAGAGGTTAATAAAAAACGTTTTACTGGTTCACATGATGTTGATAATTATTTACCAAAAATAAAAGAAAAAATAAATCCAATTAATAATAAATTATATCCACAATCAAAAATACAAAAAGCAACCAAAACAGAATTTAATGAAAATAAAACTAAATTAAATTATAAACAAATAAAAGAAAAAATAAATCCAATTATTAATAAAATGTATCCACAAAAAACAACCAAAACTATATTTAATGAAAATCCATTTAGAAGAAGTATGTGTGAAGAACGCCCTGAATTATGTTATGATTAAGGATTGCCTGACGATTCATCATGTCCATAACCGCCACCATAACCACTACCGCCACCAGCACCATCACCAGCATCAATATTAGTATCATATGATCCTGTCAACATACCATCAAAAACTCCATCATCACCTCTAACAGCTGATCTATCTGCGTTAATCATTCTTTCTTCTTCTCTTTCACCACTTTCAATACCTGGTGCAGCAAGTTTAAGTAATGCTTTTTCAACTTCTTCATCTAATTTATCTTTATGTTCTTGAGGTTCTAAAAAGATTTCATCGTTTCTTGGTAATGTTCCAATCCATTCATAATATGTTGCTAAATCCATATGCATATTTTCAGCTCTTTCACCATCTGTTGCATTATCTCTTAAACCAGTATTTGCCATATTTAATCTTTGCATCATAGAAGATCTTTCATTCCAGTATCTTTGTTCTTCCGCGGATTCATAATATTGTTTATTAAATGCTTGTTTGAATATATATTGTCTTTCATTATGTGATAATTCACGTCCAGTTTCAAATGTTTGTTTATCTATTTGTTCATAAGCTAATGCTTTATTTCCATCGTCTAATAATCCTTCAATATTATCATCTACTGTTAATCTTGGTGGTTTACCTGTTCTTGTATCATATGGATCTATTTTATCTGGTTGTCTATTTTTTTCTGGTTTAGTAATATAAGGATCTTCAGATATTGGGTTATATGTTAATCTACGTGCATTATATTCAGCCTCAACATCAAAGTATAAAAATTCTGATCTACCGTGAATAAATTGATAATCATTATATTGTGCAACTTGTCGGGAATATCCTATATTATATAATTCTAATTCTGATAATAAATTCATATTATATTCATCATATGATTTCTGATTTTCTTCATTCATTCCACGAACCATAGTATGATAATTATTTTCACTTTCTACAAAACCTTGAGGTAAATATGCGTCAGCTTGTAATTGTCTTCCTCTAGCTCTTCCATCTATTGAATTACCATAATTAGAACTAGTTGGGTCAAGATCATACGCGTCGAAAGTGTGTGTTGTTTCATTATATACAAACTCTCTACTATGACCGGTTAATTGTAATTGTCTTTCAAATGCTAATCTATCTTGTTGACGTTGAATTTCTATTTGTTGTGGTGAATATTCGGGTAGATTGTTAAAGTCTCCTCTATCTCCTTGACCTAATAAATGCATATAGTCTAAGTATTGGGTTAAAGTCATTCCTGATAATTGGGCTTGATATACTTGAGAACTGAATGGGTCCCATGTATTATAATCTTCTGGTGATGTGTTTGCTAATATAAAATCATCTCTACTATAAAAACCTTGTGATATAATATCTCTATTTGTTGCATCATTAGCAGCTAAAGCATCCATTTCATCACGTGTTAAAGTATTATCTCTTAATGTTTGATATTGAAAACCTAAATACATTCTTTCTCTTCTATTATCTGGTGTATTTTGAAGTGTTAATAATTGATTTACTGTTATATTCATTTCATTAGCGGAATTTGTCATATTAGTAGTATATGTTTCAAACATAGCTTTGAAAGTATGATCTTCAGCTATTACTACTTCTGCTCCTAAATAAGGGTCTCTAATATTAGCCATAGCAAGAATATCAGGAGAATTAGCATCATATAATACACCATTGTTTTGAAAGTTCTCCATAATAATTCTTTGAGCATCAAACATTCTAGCCTGTGTAAAACGTGATAAAAAACTAGGGTCTCTCATTGCCCATCTCATAAGCTCAGGGTCATTTTGTAAACTATGTGTATTATTCCAATGTTGATATAATATAGGTTGGGCTTCTGCCGATTTCTTTTGTGCAAATTTCAATTCTTGATATTGAATTTGTGCTGATAAGTAACTATCAGTAAACCATGTACCATTTGTATTTTTAGTTAAATAATCCTCTTCTTCTTTTGTTAATCTTCCATAATCAGGTAATGAAGCTATTGATTCTCCAACTGATGTATTTCCATCATTATCTGCTAATTCTTTCATAGTATATAATAAATCTTTTCTCATATATTCTTGTATATTCTTTTCTCTTTCATTTAATTCTGGTAAAGGTCCATTACTATGTTCAAATGTCATACCTTGAAATTTTTCTTGTAACATCTCAATAAATGGTTTCATATCTGTTCTATAATCACCAAAATCACTATCACTTTCTTCATCTGTAGCTAATCTACCGTATACTTTTCTTTCCATTCCTTGTATAGTAGCAATAACATCATAATTAAATAATGGTAAATTTTGAATTATTTTTCGTCTATTTTCATTAATTCTATTTCTTTCTTCTCTTTGTTGTCTATCAGCTTGATCACCCATAACAGCACCAACAATAGCAGCAAAAGCTACAGTACCTAAAGCTACTAAAACACTTAAACCTAAAGAAGCAGGTGCTAAAGCAGCGCCAGCAGTTAATGCACCAGCAGCAACTGATTCAACAGCCGCCCCTATTGCAAATGATGCAATTGTTCCAGTCAATGCCATAGTAGCGCCAGATAATGCCCCAGCTCCAGCATGAGTAAAACCATTTTTAATTAAATAATCTTGAAACAACATATCTAAAGGAACAAGCGCCGCGCCAATAAGACTACCCATAGCTATCTCAGTAATTGATGTAATAGAACTACGAACTAATGCTCTTGTTGTTGCCATAGCTGCAGTTTCACCTGCTTGAATAGTTGCTTTTGTTGCTGCAATCATCATAAATCGCATTACAACTTGTGGAAGTGCACCGACAACCCCGACTGTTGCACCTATAGCAGCCCCGCGTTGATATATATCAGTAATATTTTTAAATGCTTGAGCGTCTCCAGCATAATGTGCTACAAGCATAGATAAACCTAAACCAACAACATTATGGGCGAAAGCTTTACCTAAATCAGCCGCTTTAACACCTTTAAATGTATCAGCTATCTTTTGAAATCTAGATGCCTTTGCTAAAGTTGTTTGTTGTGCTGGTGTTATTTGAATAACGGGCGGTGTTACTTTTACTATATCTGTCATAGTTGCCATTACTTCAGCTGTAGCTGCTTTAAAATTATTAACTTCAATAAGTTTACCTGATGTTTGAGAAAACATATCTACATGAACTAAAGAGTTTTCATTCATATCATTTATTAATGTAAGTCTATCTGCTTCTGGAGCCTTTCTTATTTCATTATAAATTTTTTGTTGAAGTTGAATATGTTCTAATTCTGTTCTAATACTATCTGCTATTGGGTTTGTTCTTTCAACTTGTGCACCACCAAATTCACTATTAAATGGTGTAAAATCATCGAACATACCAACCTCTGCAAATTCAATAGTACCTAATCTACTTCTTAATAATACTTCTTGTTGATGTAGTTCTATTTGTTTTGTTAACATTAATTTTTCATTTGTACTTAAACGATAAGATGAATTAATTGATTTCATTACAAAATCCATTTTTATTTCATAAATTCTTTGTTGTTCTACAATGTCTACTCTTGAAAGTGTTTTATTACTATAATCAGGTAATTTTGGAATTTTAAGATTTTTCAATGATGCAGGAAGTTCAATAGCAAATTCGGCAGCAGCAATTGGTGCGCCAGCATTTGCTAAACTTACATTTAAATCTGTGGGTTGTACTTGTGGTTGTGCTACTGGATATGGGTCTGCTGCTGCTGGTAATGCGTCATTTGATGAACCTTGTCCTGGTGAACCACGTGCAGCACGTGCTCTATCAATTGTTCTCATTGTAGATAATTCTGTTCCTTGTTCTCCAGCTGTTCCACCAGTATTTAATGAGGCTTGACGATCTTTTATTAAATCTTGTATCTCTGTCATTTGTTGTCTATCTATTCTTCTTTGTTCATATAAATCAGTTATAAATGCCAAATTAGTATCAAGATCAACAGAAGTATCATTTATTTTAGCTAATTCTGCTTGTGTTAATGGTCTATTAGTTGGTGTAGATCCAGGTGGTACTACATCTTGTAATGCTATTGAACCATCCGTTGTTCCAGCATTTAAATCAATCAAATTATTTCTATAGTTTCTTTTATTAATTACATTTTCAATTGCGTCACTCATATTAGGTAGTTTTGATTGATTTGCTCGAAGCATTGGATTAGTTATTTCTCGTCCTTGGTCATCAAATCTAACACCATCTTCAAATATTGTAGCATCAACATGTGGTATTATAGATGATAATGTTCCTACAGGGTTTACACTAGCATGTGGAACTAATGCTTGTGGTACTGCTTGATTTCTTCTTATTACAAAATCATTATGCTCTTGTGCTATAGTGATTGGATTAAATTCTTCTTCTTCAACAACTGAGGCATATTGATATTTATTACAATGTGGATTCATCTCCATAAATTTACTGTCTGTATATGTACAAACTGTTTCTTCTCGAAATTCAACCCTTGTCGTTTTGGTTCTTTCAGCCATATATATATATATAGTTTTAAATAAAATTATATATATTATATTTTATCTGGATATATATATTCTTCAAATTTCTTTCTGAACATCGTTTGATTCTTTTTAGGATGAAAATCAATGAATAAAAACTCATAATTATTTCCCTCTCCTATTGCTGCTTCATATACCTTATAGAATGTTTCATCGTCTATCTCACCTGCCACAGATTCAGCTACATCTTCTAATTCTCCTTTATCTTTTGTTTTGAATAAGATTAAACTTGTTGCTTGATTTCTTATGACCTTATTTAAACCTCCAGTCTGTGCTTTGAATGATTGAATTAAAAAGAATAATGATACACCTATTGAACCACCTTTAGCTAGTTGACCTAAATGACGACTATACGTTGCCAGTGCGTTTAATTTTCTTGGTTTAGAATATAATAATGAACCCATCGCGTCATCAATTAAAACAGCTATTCTTGGTTTTCTTCCGTTCCACTTATGAGAGGGTTTAAGAAATTGATTGTCTTCATCATTAAAGAATTGTAATAATAAATCATCATTACCTGTATATTTACCTGATTCTATATCTCTCATTAATCTATTATATTTTTTTATGTCTTCTAGATATACTTCTAAATCTTCCGCTTCTTGATTAACAATACTTTTTATATTATCAACTAATGATAAATCATCTACATCATCAAATATATGTTCAACGTTTAATCTAGACATAATTTCTTTATTAGATTTTAAAGTTGGAGATACAGCTATGACATAATCATATTTTAGTTTTTCTATTAGATTTACTACAGCTGTTGTTTTACCTGATGCACGTTTTCCAATAGCTATACATACTTGATGCATTTTAGGTAGATTATCATCAGTTTCATATGAACCACTTTCAGAAGATGGTGGAGTGATCTCCATACCTTTAATTTTTTTTACTGTCATTATAATAATGAAGAAAAAAATATTAAATACTAAACTCTATTTAGGACGAGACATAGGTAAGAAATTACCACGTGACATATTCATATACCGTTCTAATTCTAAACGCTTTTCAGGTGTTAATTGTGGTCTTTGTGGTGGCGCTTGTTGCTGTTGTGGTAATGGTTGCTGTTGTCTTACTTGCTGTTGTATCTGTTGTTGTGCTTGTTGTGTCTGTTGAAGTTGATGAAAATTTGGTGGTGGTTGTTGTTCTTTGTTTCCTTTTCCTCTTACACGTTTAACAAATATAACATTTGGCTTATCTTCAAATACATCATCATCATCACTTGATTGTTCTATTATAACTTGTTCTTTTTTTGGTTTAGGTTTTGCTTTAGGTTTTGGTTTAGGTTTTTCTTCTACTTCTTTAATAATATCAGTCTCTACTTCTGAGATGACTTTAGGTTTAGGTTTTGGTTTCTCTTGTTTCTGTTCTTTCTTCTCTTCAACTTCTGTATCAGAATCATTTTCATACTCTAGTTCTTTTTTCTTCTTTTCATCTAATAAAATTTTATCTCTATACTTTTCAATCATTTGGGTTTCTCTTGCTTTTGCAGCTTGTTTTCTTGCAACTTCTAAACGAGACTTTCTTTGTTCTTCTGATTCATCTTTAGCCTTAGTCATGTATATATATTACAATAGATAAAAATCTAAACCTTTTTATAGTTTATCCGTAGTTTATCCTTAACTTTTTATAGTTTGCCCTTAGTTTGTCCGTAGTTTATCCTTATAGATTAAAGCGTTTTTTAAAATCTGATATGCTTGATGTTAATGATTCTTTATTCCATAATATAAAACGAGAGAGAGCCCCAGCAGTCATTGGATTATTCCAATTCTCATTAACCTTATGTCTTTTCAAATATGCCGCTTTCTTTTTTTCATCTTTATGATCTATAAATGTTGAACTACCTTTAGAACCAAAATGAACTTTCTTTCTATCTTTATCATCACATTTTGTTTCACCCTTACACATACAGAATGTCGCCACTAACTTCTTATTATCTTTATTTGATTGTTTTATTGTTAATAATTTTGTCATATATTAAAGTTATAAAATATTTTTTATAAGTTATATTATATAATGGTTCGATCAGGTGTTATGAGTGATATAGCTATCAAGTCAGCTTTTCCAGAATTTCAAGCTCCTAATGTAGCTTTAGCTTCAGCTATGGATATGGTAGTTTTACAAAAACATGAATTAACTGGTATGAAATTACCTAAAGGTTTTACAGGGAAAAGAATATCAAGATTCCCAATTAATGATATAGCAAATTATTCATCGTTAAGTAATGTTGATAATGTATCTAAAACAGTATATGCTTCTACTCAAGGTTATAGAAAAAAATTAGGTTCATCAAATATTGATAGAGAAGATAGACAAAGCACTGGTAAATTTAAATTAAATGAAAGAATGAACCCAATGAAGTATAGTGAAAATTTTGAGTTAAAAAGACGCGGTGGATTTGTTGATCTTATTAATGCTGATTCATCTATTTCACAAGAAGATATAATACCTTATTTAAAACAAGTTAAACAAAAAGATATAACATTTATGAATAAACAAGTTAGAGATAGTCAAGTTGGTTTAGCTAAAGTAGAATCAAATTTGAACAGTGCAGTATTAAGTAATTTAGAAAATGCTAAAGCAAATGCGATAATGCAAAATGAAAATAAATACGTTAATAGAAAACAGAAAATAGAACAATTTGGACAAGCTGCTGGATTAGATGCAGGACAAATAGCAATTCTACAAACAAGAATGAAAATATTCCAAACAGTTGAGATAGGAAAGATACAAGAGGAAGCTAATAAAATAAAAGCACAATCATTACAAATAATACAATTAGCAGGTAATTCTATACAAATAAAAATACAAAAGGCAGCAAACAAATCTGCATTAGACGCCACACAACTTGCAATTTTACAAAGTAATTTATCGTCAAATCCAAAACCAACACAAGCTGAAATCGAAGCTGAAATAAAAAATATATTATTATCAACTCAGGCACCACCACCGCCACCACCACCGCCACCGCCACCACCACAAACACAAACACCACCACCGCCACCACAAACACAAACGCCACCACCACCACAAACACAAGCACCAGCTCAGGCACCAGCTACAGCTCAGGCACCAACACTAACAAACAAACAGAAAAACAGAATTAATTATCTTGAAAAAGCATCAACTGAAAAAAGTTTAGATGCAGCACAAAAAAAAGAACTAGAACTATTTGTATCAAAACTATCAGGTAAAGATGTAAAATTAAAAACAATTCAAGATGAAGCATATAGATTGAAAAATTTACCACCACCAAAAGCACCAAAAGGAAAAGCACCAGCAACAGCACCAGCACCAGCACCAGCACCAGCACCAGCACCAGCACCAGCATCAGCATATGCACCAACACCAACATATGGAGATGATTTAACTCATTATTATGATACACAACATAATAAATCAATTGAAGAACATTTACCACCATCAGATTATGATTTTGATTAAATTAATTTTATATAAAAAAAATATTTAGTAATATATTATATATAGATATGGAAGTTAACGGACTTGAGAGAACTAAACACGCTAATGTTTTTAACTATACAGAAGACCAACTAGCAGAGAAGAAATTAGCATTACATAATTTAAGTATAATATACCCTGATGTTAATAAATATTATGCTGAATTAGTTTATGATATGTGTATGAATACAAGTCAAGAAGAAATAGATATTTTAAAAGAGAAATGTCTAGAAACATTCAAATATAAAGAAAGATATAGCACATTACAAGAAGAACTAGATTTAGTTAAACCTCATGAACCAATAATTATTACAACAGAATAAATATTTAGAAATATTATATATATATTATGTATATATATATAATATGGG
>Ga0181346_1000922_pt1 | contig 13027 bp, 25 predicted proteins | sample Su13VDMM15DN_FD_130100 | JGI IMG/M metagenome (GOLD analysis project Ga0181346, IMG submission 130100) | Freshwater viral communities from Lake Michigan, USA - Su13.VD.MM15.D.N | ecosystem: Environmental > Aquatic > Freshwater > Lake | place: USA: Michigan | collected 2013-07-15 | reverse complement strand
GGGGAGAATATCCCGAACCTCCAGTTGTGCATAACAGATAGGTCAACCATTATTTGATCTAGGAACTCTGACTTTCCGTGGTTAGGGATTCCGGTTACTACGGTTAGATACCCTGGCTCAAAGGTCAGTAGCTCGTTGAATGAGTTTATGCTTATTCCGCAACCGGGTTTTAATCCCTCTCTCTTTAGTCTCCAAATATCATCAGCTAAATCATCAACGGTTATGATCCCCTCTATTGGGTATGGCTCAGCATTGGTTATTGTGTCAGCGATGCATAGTTTATCAGTCATTAACAGCTCATTTGCGTCTTTATGACTAAAATATGATACTTTTCTGCATCTGTATTTCCCTAACCTACGAGCAAGCTCCTCTTGCAATATCCTTCCGGGTTCATCATCATCAGTTGCTAAGTATATAGTCTCTATGTTCTCGAATAGGTCTATGCAGTTGTCAAGGTATTGTAACCTTTGCTGAGAGGACTTTGTTGCTCCGTTGGGGACTGAGATTACTGAATCGAACCCCATCTCCATGTATGAGAGAGCATCCATCTCCCCCTCTGTGATGATAACATAATCCATGTCAATCATTGAGTCTATGTTATAGAATATCAGCTCAGCATCTTTGTATAGCTTGAATGACTTTTTCGGGCCTCTGTACTTGATGTTGATTAGCTCATCATTTCTAAAGTAATTGAACTCAATGGTTTTAGCTTCTTTCTCAAGCTGAGGGAAGAAAGTACGACCTTGTGTTATCTTAGCTTTAATCACAGTTCTTTGAGATATTCCTCTTTCTGTGAAGAATTTCAGCACATCATCTTCAAGCTCTGTTACATTCCTCCACTCAGGGCGAACATAGGACTGATCAGTAAGGGTTGACTTCACATAAGGTCCTTCTAGCTTCCTCCCGAACTTAGCTCCGCAGTGTAAGCAGTGTCCTACTCCTTTGGCGGCATCCCAACTAAAGGGTTTGGCATTTTGCTTCTTTCTGTCTTTTGAGCATTCTGGGCATGGCATTGAATTTTCTCCGCTACGCTTAACGTCAATGATGTACTCGTGTTTGTTTTGTATGTTAACTATTTTCTCTGTCATAACTTGTTTATTTGCTGTTTCACTTTTTGCCAGTAGATCACTCGCGTGGATTTTATTTCATTGTTTGCGCTTTCAATAACTTCTTCAATAATTTCATCAACTGCTATCAATGCAAGTTGTTGCGATAAAATTGATATTATGATTTCCTCTGAAATTTGAGAATCTGTTTCGAGTAGCATAACATAATATCCAGTAAATAACTCATCAGCTTTTTCTTTTGGTGTCATAGATGATTATTTAAGTTTTTATACTTTCTGATTAGTTTAAAGGTAACATCCATACTATTCCAGTTAAGATGTGGTCCTTCACCTGCTTTTACTCCGTGGTATGCTATACAATAACCATGATTAGCATTATACCAGTCTTCAGGTTTAATCCGGACACCATTAACTTTATCTAGATATATCCAAGGAACATTACTAGCAAGTTCTATTTGTATACCTATCTTCTTAAGACGTTCTACAAACACGGTAATCTCATTCATCTTGACCTCCGTATGTTTCGTTGTAGTATTGCTCTCCTTGTTCTTTAAATCCATACTCTTTTCCTTCGTAATAAGCATCTATAATCTGCTCACGTTCCATTTGTAGTGTTTCTTGAATAACATCTCTTACTGATGTACTACTTAGATTAACTTCATTAATGACTCTTTGAAAATCTTTTGATTTCTTTAACTCATTAATAAAATACATAACTGCTGTCTGTTTACTCATCTTTACCTCCTACCATTTTTCTGACGTCGGCAATATGGTCTATCATTTCGTTGGCATCAACAGAATGACCTCCGTATGTTTGTTCGTAATATGGTTGAGAACTACACTCTCCTTCCTCTTTATTTGCATAACGGCATCCATAATTAAAACCATACTCAATTGCATCCTCAATTTGCTCTTTCTCCATTTGTTTGGCTTGTTCAAATAATTCATCTAACGTAGCCCAAGACATTTGTAACTCATGTTTATTCCCAAAACATTCTATTTGGTCTTTTAACCACTCTACTGCTGTCTTTTTCATAATTACCAAGGTTCTACATTAGATACACAGAAATGATCACCGGGATGGTTATTCATCCATACATCTTCATCAAAACAGAACTTCTTCTTATTACCTGAACAGTCATTGCGGATCTCTAACCAGTAGCATCCATTATCTATACCGTCATTAGCAATAGTACCACAGTTACATTGTTCTTCTTCTTTCTTGCAGGATAACAATAGCATTGCTATTACTGCCATAAACATCATTGTCTTTTTCATAGTTACTGTTGTTTTTCAAGTTCTTTTAATAATTTATCTGCCATAATGCGTGATTCTGCTGCAATTCTTTCACATTCAAGAATGCCCAAATCAACCTCACCACCTTGTCTTTGTGGTACTCTTGTAAGTAGTCCTTGCATTGCTAATCCTGCAAAGTATTCACGTTTGTTTAGACCTTGAAAGTTACCGTTGCTAAAGCTGTGAATTAAGTTTTTTCCGTTTTCCATAATTATTTAGTTTTTACAATTTCTATTAACTTTTGTAAGCAAGCCAACTCCGCTTCTTCGTATGTGTCATGAAAACCAATATTAGTAAACACACTTTCATTGTCAGTAACTCCACCATATTTTTTACTTGTATTTTTATTATACTTAGAATAAACAGTATTGATACTAATATCTATATTATGCTTCTCTCTAAACCATCTAAATGCTTGTTGAAATAGTGGTGCTAAAACAGTATATTCTCCGTGATTAATGTATTCATCTATATCTAATTTTCTACCTGCATGATAATAGGAAGCTAAACAAGGTTCACCAAACCCAAGTTGCTTTAACTCTAAAGCAAGTTTATAGGGTACAAATTCTTTTTCCATAATTATTCTTCTAATTCTTGTTGAGGTTTAACTACACGGAGACCCCACATAAGGTCTATCCATTGCATCTTTCTATGTGCATTTACAGTACTAAGTTTAAGTTCTTTCTTTAGATAGTCAGAACCCCACTTGAACCAGTCATCACGTTGTTTCTCGGACATGGTATATTTATTCCACCATCCGTCTCCTTCTTTAAGGACATCATCATAAGTAATTTCAGGATGACCAGCAATAAGGAACATAGTCTCTATTAGTGTACGGACTACTTCTTCTTCAGTTTTTCTTTTATTTTTCATAAGGTTGGTTGATTAGGGGATGAAGTGATAGTAAAACCTGTTACCTGTTAAACTACAAGAGGGGACTAATCCCCCCTTATAGTAACAATCAAAACACATAACTAAGTAAAACAAAACACACACAAATATAATCATATTACTTCAACTGTCAAGTTTTCTTCTGACATTTTTTTAGCAATCTTTTTCATATCATCTTTATCTCCATGTTTTACAATACACTTGCCTTTATAATGTACTATAACAGCACATTGTTCTGCTTGCTGAAACTTGTGATCACAGAATGCTACCAGACACATGATCACGTGTTCAAATGTATTTACATGATCATTGTATAGTACTATCTTACTTCCTTCATCCTGATTAGTTTCTACTTCTGTTTCTTCTAAAACATCAGTATTATAAGTCATTGTCGTCATAGTCATAGTACTCTTCTTTAGCACATTGTTTACATAAACGATGCTCAGACAGATTAAGTTCTGCTTGCTCATGTAGGAAATCCATGTAATCTTCTTCTGAATCAAAGTCCAGTAGTTGAACTTGTAAATCCTTTGCTACATCTTCCATGAACATATCATATAAAATATCTGCATCACAATGTTTACAAAGATCATTGTATTCATTCCATGGTGCATGTGGATCATCAGTAGATCCGGCAGGTAAATTACTCATATACTTACGTATTTAATTTTATTCTCGTCATACTTTTCTAGGGCTTGACTTACCCATGTTTCATCTACAGTATCTTCATAACATAATATATGAACTATTGCTTTCTCATCCGGATTAAGACGTAACATACGTCCTATTCTCTGAGTTGCTTTACGTTCATTACCATATGCATGTAAGATTATACCTTGTTTTAAGTTGGGTATGTTCACACCCTCACTTAATTGTAACACACATGATAACTTATTTATCACACCATCTTTAAAGTTCTGAAGATTAATCTCTGACTGCGGGTTACTACTATGATAACTGTGGTCACATAACTTGTCAGCCTGATCATGAGTATTAGCAAAGACTATACATTTATCTGATATAGTATTCATCAGAAGTTTAGCATATCTTTCTTTACTGGGATAACTCATCATTGCTTTCATACGCATTACCCGTAGTATCTGTACTTCCTTACCACCGTCAGCATTAAGTAATCTTTCAGACCAGTAGTTATAATCAGCTAACTCACTGGAAGGGAATGTTTTACCATTCTTCAACTTTTTGATAAAGTTCTTTCTCTCATCTAAAGATATCATATGGACATGAATCTCGTAGTCATTTAAGATACCATCATCAACAGCATCATCTGTCTCGTATGTATACTTAATGGGACAATAGTTTCTTACCATAGTACCTTTCTCTGAGTCAGGTTTCTTGGGAGGAGTACCTGTTAACCCGACAATCTTACCTTGAAACTTTTCTAACCAAGGCTCGTGTGTGTATAACAGATTATGACATTCATCTAAATATACTACATCATAGTTTAAACTTTGTTTGTTTAAACTTACATATGTACTAAACGTAATATGATTTAGTAGATACTCCATCTTGAACTTCACGGCTTCATCTTTCCAGGATTTTAAGATAGCCTTCTTCGGTGCTACAACTAATACATTTAAAGAGTCATTGTACATGTATTCCATATGACGCAGGCCAATTAATGTTTTACCTACACCCATACTAACTGCTACACCTACATTGTCTCCTTTATTTATAGCATGTAATGCATCATTTTGAACCTGTTGTCTTATTTCATTCATAACTCCATACTTGTTTACATTGTTGTTTAGTCATCTTGATTGTTCTGCAGTACTGCTGATACTCCTTATTATTACCATATATACGGTAGATATACAGTTCAGCATACTCAGGTTCTTTGGCAGGGATACCTTCCGGATGATCACTACCAGCAAGATTAATCAAAGACTTTAGTTGATTATGTGTAAAGTTACCTTGAATATATGCGGTATGATACATGCAGTCCTTTACATTATTAAAGTAAACACGTACATCAATACCGTATCCCCAAGGTTTCATCATTAGATCTTTTAACTTACTCATTCCTCTCTAGATTTAGATAGTCCTAATGTTTTAGCATCCACATGATTAACTTCAATCCAGCCATGACATAGTCTACATACAGCAAGGAACTCAGTATCATCTAACATTAGATCTCCTGTTCTACCTTTCTTATGATGTATGTCTGTTGCATTGATTTGACAACCGGGAAGATGTGCTTCGCAATACGGATGATTCTGTAGATACTTAGTACGTAGTATAGAATACAAAGTTTCCAACTTCTGTTGTTTAGAAGATCGAGGGGACAGAGGTTTCTTAGCAGTTGGTTTAATGCTTTTCTTACCCTTATTATGGCAACTCCAGCAAGACTTACAAAATCTCTGTTGCCCCTCTTTCTTCCAAATGTATTCTAACTGATTACAACCACTACACAGTTTCTTCTTCGTCTGCATGTAACTTAGCTTGACTGGTTATTAGTAATGAACCATGTCCATACGTACGAGCATATGCACTATCTTCTGATAAGTCTGTGATCATACGATCTGACTGTTTTAATAATGCTGCTAATAATACTTTTTCTGTGTCGGTTTCCGGGGTAAGAACTAACTGTGTCTTACCATTAACTATAAATGTAGATTTCATAATTACTTAATTTAATTCACTGTTTAAAAAATCTTCTTCTACACGACTAAACAATGAAGGATCTGTTTCCTGTATCATTAATGCAATAGGTTCAAACTTTAAATGCATTTGTTTTACAGAAAGGTAATGCGGATGTTCTGATAATTCATTTAATGCATCTTCAGTATACCTATGATAAATAGTTATACGGCCTGCATCTAGAATATCAATAACATCTTCAATACCTCCTATTTCAAAGACAGTATCATACTTATCTAATATTAGTTTGTTACTGAAATAGAAAAACAATATCTCTTCATTAGTTAGTTCGTTTAGGCTCATGCTTCTTTTGTTAGTTGATAAAAATTATTAGGCAGTATTTTCTCCTGAATTAACTTAGTAACAATATGTTCTTTAGTTACTCCCAAAGATTTGAAATCTAGTTTGCTAATATAGTTAGGATCTATTTCATTACCAAACTTTTCTTCGGTTTCCTGAATAAACTTACTATGCCAAAATAATTTAGATAACAATGCCGTAACCCATTGATTAGCAAGTTCTTGCTTCCATAAGTTTAGAATGTGTTGTGCACGGCTATGTACCTTTTGAATACGTTTCTTTTTATCAGTATGCATCTTTTCAAGCTCCTCTTGCGTATACACGGCAAGTCCAAATAAAGCACGCTTGTATAAGAAGTTCTGATAACCATTAAACTTATCACGTTCATACGCAATATTAGTTTTTCTGTATGTGTTACCGTACTTTTGATAAGTACCAAGTCTACCCTCGTAGACTACTTTTTGATAAGAACTCATAGTTGTTATTTTTAATTGATATTTACATAAAAGAATAAGGGGTGACCGTTGCCACCCCCTATACTTATAACAGGAATCATTACCCGACTTACAAAGTAAATCCGGTTTCTTCTACCATCTCGTTAGATGCAGAAGTAAGTTTAGCAGCAACTTTTGCAGAGGCTGCCTTAATAGCACTACCATTATTATGCTTGATGAATACATCCTCATCTTTACCAGTCTCATCATAGAATGCTTTACGGTAAATAGGTTGACCATCTAAACAACATACCACACCGGTATCACCGGCAAACTTATAGTCCTTTTCAGGATTATTTACATTAAAAGGAAACAAACTTTCCTTGATTACAATCTTACCAGGTAACTCCTGACCAGTGAATAAGTTTAATTCAGTAAGATCAGTAGTCTCTCCTAAGATAAGAGCACTTAGTTCTTTCTTCTTTAACCAACCACGGTCATCAACAAAGTTGCGTTTTTGTGTTACGCGAACATGTGCGTATGCTGTGTTGTTATCAGAAGGAATAACTACTTGGCCGGACTCGGTGCCGGTAACCTTTACATTTGAGTTGAACATATAATTTAGGGTTTAAAAAATTACTACATATCATCGAAGTCAAGATTGATATCATCTGGGATATCTGGAAACTCATCAGGGAAGTACTCCTCAAAATAAGTTTCTATCTCTTCTTCTTCTTCATTTGAATCTACATCATTAGATGTTTTCTTTTCTGTAGTATTAATAGCAGAATGCTGAAACGGACTAATTACATATTCACCTGCATTAACGCTTAGTAAATATTGTATGTCAGCATCGGTAATGTTCAGAATATCTGAGACATCAAGGTGTATAACCTTACCGTTTGGTAGCTGATATAGCATATCCAAAGGTACATTCTATAATACGAAAATAAAAAGAAAACAAAATCCATTAAAAAATTTGCGGCATTATATTACTAAGCCTATAATACTGAGTACCAAAGCAGTAACAGATATAAAGTATAAAGCAAGAACATGGTTCCTGCTAAACTCCCATATTTTGGTAGTAGTATCTATTAACTCTACCATATGTTTGCCATTGGCTTTCTTGTATGCTTCAAATGTGCCCATATATACGGCACGTCTATCTTGACTTTCACTCATATTAATTCATCTAAATTAGGACGTACTAGTCCTATGGTTTTTACAACTTGGTTCATTTCTATACCCCATTCAGCTGTTGCCTTTTCACCGGAACTATTAACAGCAGGGTAAGTAACTCTTAAACTTTGTGCATATTTATCTATAAACTTTACGGTACATTTTATGTGACCATTCTCATCTATAATACCTTGTTCTTTCATAGCATCTTCATTATATCTATATGTATAGAGATGCTCAGCATGAACCATAACAGTATCACCTACTGCATGAGGAGAGTCATGAAAAATATAACCGTCTAATGATTTGAATACTACATCTGTAGTAATACTATTACTACACATCAATATCTCAGCTATCTGCTTGATACATATAGGGTTAAGATGCTTTAAGTGACTGGATAACTTAATGGTAAGATAGTCTTCATCAATCTTTATGTTAAACGCCATAATTTTGTTATTTAATTAAATTTTATTACCTTTGGTATATGGCTAGTAAACCTTCAAGGAAAGGACAGATTGTAAAATCTTACCTTTCTAAACACAAAACAACTCCTGTTCTTACCCTTGCTAAACTAATCTACTCTGAAAAATCTGATCACTTTGCATCTATAGAAGATGTTAGAAATGTTATCAGATATCATACAGGATTAAAAGGTAACGCAGATAAGAAAAAGATACAAGATCCAGAATTTGTTCGTGAGAAAACCTATAAATACAATCCTTTTGAGGACATACCTAAATCTTATAAAGAAGAAAGTAAAGTACTCAAACTTTCTTTAGCATCACGTAGGATAGGTATATTATCTGATATACATTTTCCTTATCATGATGAAGAAGCATTAAAGATTGCAATAGATTACTTGGTTGAATACAAACCGGATACTATAATTCTTAACGGAGATATCTTAGACTTCTATGGTCTATCAGCATTTGATAAAGACCCTAGTAAACCTAAGATGCGTGAAGAATTAGAACAGGGGAGATGGTTTATCTCTGCCATGAGAGAAACCTTTCCTAATGCACTGATATACTATAAGATAGGTAACCATGAAATGAGATTAGAAAGATGGTTAAAACTTAAAGCACCAGAATGGTTAGGAAATGAGGAGTTTGAGATACCTATACTATTAAAGTTTGGAGAGAACCGTATCCATCTAGTGGAGAAGTTCACTACAGTAAAAGCAGGTAATCTAAACATCATACACGGTCATGAATACAAGGGTGGAGGAACTGTAAATCCTGCACGTAACATGTATCTCAAGACCAAATCATCCGTAATATGCGGACACTTTCATAGAAAATCAGAACATCTTACTACAGATATAGACGGTACAGTACATGGATCATGGTCAACTGGATGCTTATGTGAACTAAACGCAGAGTATATGAATACTCATACAGAATGGGTTCATGGATTTGCAACAGTTGATGTGAACTTGGACGGTACATTTTCTGTTAGTAATAAACTAATCAGTAACGGTAAAGTATTGTAATATGTCAATCTATGCTAAACTTGGTCTATACAGACCTAAATTTTCCGAGGAGGATGATGATAATATCCAGCCCTACGTGTATATAGATGATGAGAAAATACAAATCCTTGACGAAAATGAAGAGTTCATAGCACAGTTCTATTATGAAGAACTCAGAGGTATAATGGCTATCATGGCTGCTGAACAAGAGAAACAACACTTGTTTATCAAAGCATCAGCAAAGAATAATTAAACCCCCAAGATTAATTCTCAGGGGTTTAAAGTTATTCTACCTACCTACCAAGTACTCTTACCAACCTAAGAAGTCTACAACTTCTTCCATCTCTGGAAGTTTCTCTTCTTTACTGTTGTTCTTAAACCATTCTTGCATATCATCACTGTTCATGATAGACTTTACTCGTGCTCTATCTTCTTCAGGTACAGGCTGATTAAACTTCTGATACATCTGCTGAAATTGAAACTTGCCTGATTCCCAATGCTTGTTCACACCAATAGTGGCTCGCACATCACCATTCTCATAGGTAAAAACAAAATACATTCTGTTACTTACTTGTGACCAATAGTTCGTGTACACACAATGATGCATTAGGGTACCTTCTTCAAAGATTTCTTTCTCAGATGATAATAGTTTAATAGAATTAGTAATAGGTGGTAGATCACTGTACTCAACACGGGTGTCCCGGATATTATCTATCTTGAACTGCATAATCTCCCGGGTAAGTTCAGTATGATATTCATTTAGTCTTTTCTCTGACCAACTGAAATCTAACTTCTTATCTAATGCAAGACACTGATTAATAAGATCTGTAAGAATATGATCATGATGTCTTTTACCGTTCATATACATATCTACTATAGGAGTAACTGATTTAGCAACAGAAAAGAAAGGGATAAACATACCCAATGGATCTCTATTACTATTAAGAGATACTAATAACTTATACAACTGTACGGGAGACATATCACTATTCTTTAACCAAGGTTTACTCTTAATGAATAACTTACATAAGTCAATAGGATTGGTGATCTTCTTACTGAATATCTTACCTAACATAGTTGCTGTAATCAGAGAAGTAATAGGATAAAAGATAGGTTCTAACCATTCATTACCTGAATGTGTTAGTATCTTACCCCACTCATACTCTGAAAATGAATTAGGTATAGTCTTATACCAGAACTTAAACTTCTTGGTAGTCTTATCATAAGTAAAACCTTTTTTATCCGGACTTGCTTGTGACCATGCTTTGTTATTATTAAACCTAACTTGTCTACCTTCAGCACCTAAGCATAGTTTAGTATCATCTTCATACATAAATGTATAATGGGAGTTATAATGACCCCTGTTAGTATAAGACTCTAATCTCTGACGTTCCGGAGTAAACTTAAAGAACTCTTGATGACGGTCTATATTCTCTTGACCATTAATAATTTCTCTCATATTAAAAATCTACATTAGGGTTAAACTTTGTAATCTCTGGGTCTATTACTTCAACAGCAGATGCGGGTAAATCTACCTTCTCTCTATTAGCATAGTGTTCATTATAAGATTTGAGAACAACACATTCTAATATAGTACCGGCAAAGTCTGCTATTGTACCTGACGGTAATGCTGCAAGAACTACAAGATACACGGGAGTAGGATCACCGGTAGGAAACCATTTCACGGTAGCATAATGATACCTATCCTGTATAGAATAGTACCAGTATTCTTGTTCTGCTACCCATGCTTCATATTCTGCCTCTCCTTGTGCTTGTAAGTATGCCTGTTCTTGCATATATGCTGCGTAATCTTCTTCTGAGTTGTAATACATAGTTGTTAGTTTAGTTTATGTTGTTTATAACATTTGCTTGGTTTAGCATTTGCACTCTTTCTATGATGTGTCTTATAATCATAACCCTTTTGTGTAGCACATGACCATAATGAGCACGTAATTAATAATAAAGCAATTACCTTTTTCATCTTTTTGATTTGTTAGTTGGACAATGATACGGATAAAGTGATAGTAAACCCGTTAACCTTCTCCTAAAAATAGAGGATTAATGTACGTTTACCGTTTACCCCGTGATTGAATACCCAAATAGTTTGGGGGCTTGTGTGTGGGGGAGAAAAACAAAAAAACAGGGAGAACAATTCCCCCCGTTTTTCAGATAGTATATTTCGGTTTATCAACAGCCTGTAGCATAATGCTTACAGGAGTAATCTCAACACCTGACAAGATACTCGTCAAGATAGACGGACTGTACCCACCTACTAATGCAGTATTAGGAGTGTCACATTTAACAGGTACATTACCCATTCTTCCGTTAACATTCCAAAACACAATGCTCGGCATCTCGTACCCTGCATCAGCATACTGTTGTCTGACAGCATCATAGTTATTGAAACCACCTGCTGCATCAAACTCCATGTCACTGATAATCAGTAACTTAGTAGGCATCTCTTCTTGTGATACTTTACCTGCAATAGCACGTTCAAGCATAACCTGAAATGCTTTCTGCAAGTTAGTATTCATAGCCCAATGTGCAGTGCTGAGACTAATAACACGTGACTTTAAGTCTGTGCCGGTAATCTCATGAAACTCGGGTCTCTCAGAGAACGTTAATACTACGTTCTTAAATACACCTTTGTTTCTTTCAGCAATGTACATACCAAGACCGACGGATATTTCCATAGGAAGACCTGTCATACTACCGGATACATCACACATAGGAAGAATCCTATCTGTTGTACCATTCATGTAGTCGGGCAATGCATTCCAACGGTTATCTAAATCCTGGGAATCATCAGATGTTAACTCAGACCAATTATTTAATAATGGACTGATTAACTGGTGCGGATACAAGACAGATGAGTTTACCTTACTCTTACCTTCAGCCACGTCACGGATATACTGATTGTATCTCTCGTTGTCACGTCTAGTAAAAGCATAACGGTATCTCAAACCTGCAACAGAAGGAACCTGAGAATAGTTAATCTCTGACCACTGCTGAGAACACATGTCTTGTTCTACAGTATCGGACATACTAACTAACTTTCTCCTGAACTGACCTGCTGTAAGACCAAGGTACTTGTGCATACCAACAAACCACGGACCTTTACGAGGGAACCATTTTGCTAACAAGTTAGCATTATCGTTCTCTTCTAACTGATGGGATAACCAGTTAAGACTATCTTCAGAAGGTTCATCTATGTTGAATACATCTTTCCAGTATCCTAATTCAGGAGTACGGATGATACATTCTTCATAGACTTCATTAAGTTCCGGACCACTGCAAGTTCTCATAAACTTCATAATCACGGTAAACGGTCTGCGTCTACCCGAACCCCCACGACAATCACGGGACCATAGAAGTATCTGAACTGCAAGTTTAGGGTTCTCTATATAAGCACCTACAAACATGGCAATGATATCCATATCATCCATATTATCTGAAGCACCTATTAAGAAGAACATATCTACACACTTATTTGACGAGGTGCTGTGTGTAATAGCACCGTTCTCTGTGACCGAGTCATTAGAGAACATAGACTGTACGAACTTGTTCATGTGGATGAATAGATTTTTAGTTGACGATTAGTTGGTTATCCCTTTGGAAACAGTTGTAACGTGTAAGATTTAGTATTATTTACTGTAGGTGTGACTATGCTACCTACTCTCTTACAATAATTTAATCCCTTCAAGACGTTCCTTTCTTGGGTAATTAAAT
>Ga0181346_1000920_pt1 | contig 13044 bp, 3 predicted proteins | sample Su13VDMM15DN_FD_130100 | JGI IMG/M metagenome (GOLD analysis project Ga0181346, IMG submission 130100) | Freshwater viral communities from Lake Michigan, USA - Su13.VD.MM15.D.N | ecosystem: Environmental > Aquatic > Freshwater > Lake | place: USA: Michigan | collected 2013-07-15 | reverse complement strand
TGATGAAGTGACCAACATGCGTGATGAGATGGTGTCACAGTTGGCATACGCTATCACCCAAGGCCGTGGCAAGAACCGCATGGAGTCCCAGACTAACGCTGAGCGTATGAACAATACCTTTTGGCGCTTGCTTGCAATCACTTCATCTAACAGCAGTTTGTACGATAAGTTGTTTTCCCTAAAGGAATTTCCTGAAGGCGAGATGATGCGTATCATTGAGTTGAAGATTCGCCGTGATGACGCGTACTCAAAAGAATTTACCGACGCACTGTTTGGTAAGCTGGCTACCAACTATGGCCACGCCGGTGAAATCTTCTTGAAGTATGTGGTCAACAACCTGCCTGAAGTTCTGGATACTATGCGTGACGTTCAGTTGCGTTTAGATACAGCGGCAGGCTTGGGTCAGCGTGAACGCTTCTGGTCATCTATTGGTGCGCTGGGTATCACAGGTGGTTTGATTGCCAATCAGCTTGGCTTGATTGACTTTGACGTTAAGCGCATCTTTAACTGGCTTGTGATAATGCTCAAGGCCAACAAGGGCGACATCAAGGCGGCTCCAACAGACGGCGCTACAGCAATTGGTTCCTTTGTCATGGCCAACATCAACAACATCCTATTGGTTAGGGATAACCCTGCTGAGAATGGCTTACCCTCTGCACCCGTACGGGAGCCACGAGGTGAGTTGCTGATCCGGTACGAACTTGATACCAAGCGCCTATTCATTGTGCAAAAGAAGTTTAAAGAATGGTGCGCTAAGAATCAGGTCAGCTATCACGACACCGTGAACGCCCTGCGTAATACGGGTGTGGCTGTAGATTCTGTGAAGAAACGTATGGCAAAAGGTACGTTGATGGCAGCACCTCCGGTTAACGCCCTGCTGATTGACGACACCATGAGCCACGTGTTTGATGCCGAAGCGGTGATGGCTCTACCAAATGACGACGCTGAAGATAGAAAAGCCGCTTGAGATTGAAGGCATACAGGTACGGATTGAGTGGTCTAAGTTTTCCATAGGCACATCTTTTTTTGTACCTTGTATTGCCCACGATAGGCTTGCCGCTCGCATCACCCAGTATGCAGAGAACCGAGGCTATAAGGTAAAAATCATCTCACGTATAGAAAATCAGATGTGGGGTATTCGGGTTTGGAGAATTGCATGATAGGATAAGCCGCACCCTAAAAAGTGCAGTTGCTTCTCCTTTTACCCCGGCTAAACACCGGGGGTTTTTTACTTGCTCATGTCCCGCACTTGTTTGTCTAGCATGCGCACATATTGCAGTGAAGCATTTTCTTGTTTGATAATATCGTCAATTGCTTCACGGCGTTCTTTACTGGTCATGCCCGACAACGCCTCTGTAGTGGTTTCCAACTGTTGACGAAGTTGGCGTGTTTGGCTTAACTGTTTTAACGATTCGTTTAAGATAGGAGCAACAGAAATCAATGCTGCGTTCTTATCAAAATAAGCCACGGCTTTGTCTGGTGCAGTTTCTTGCATGCTCTTGAACGTCATATCTGCCTGACTTACTTTATTTTGTAAATCATAGAACTCATTCTTAGCACGACCACCTTCGATGTTGTACAGGAACAAACTTGCAAACGGCATCTGATACAGAGGGCGGTCAGGGCGGCTTGGGTTAATCAAAGCGTCGGTCATCAGCAGTGTGGATGAGCCTGCAATACCAAACAGCCCGCGCAGTAAGTTGTCCACCTTGATGGGTGATACTTCTAAACTCTTAGTACCAGCGGCTTCTCCAAGCTTCTGTGAAAACGCACCAATAGCTTTGGCCAACTCGGATGTACTGCCTGTTGAACGTTGTGATGGGTCAAGCCTTTGCATAGAAGCAGACTCCAACTCACGTTGCAAGAAGAACGAATAGTTGGTCATGTTCTCAAGGATAGGCTTGATCTGTGCAGGTGTAGCGTTGGGTGTGCCATACGCAGAGAAGCCGCCCTTGACAATCGTGCCTAGCAGGTTGAGGATGCTTTGCTCTTCGTCAGTACCATAGCGACGGTAGTAGTTAACCAAACGTTCTGGAATAGATTTGAACAGGAAGCCAATCTCTTTTGGCAACGGAATTTTTTTATCCGTATGTGGGATCAAGAAGTTGTTGTCACGCACTTCATCGGTTGCATTCTTGTAACCCTCATCATCACCAAACGCCAAAGCATACATAAAGCCAAGTGCAGTCAGTTTCATAGCCATCTTATAAAACTGCTTACGTGCTTCTGCACGCTCAGAACCAGAGGCGGCATCCAGACCGCTGGCTGTGCGGTATGTGACATCCATACCCTGCGCGTATGCGTTCATAAACGGCACCACACGGCTGAGTGTGCGGATGGTAGGGTCAGAACCACGGCGGCTAAAGTTAATCAACTCACGAGCACGTAGCTGTGCGAGGTCTTTGTCACCGCCTGTGATGTTGCCGTCTTTATCTTTCTTGCCCCCTGTCTCAAGCAGGGTCTCTTCAAACACAGCCAAACGCGCAGAAAGATCGGAAGCCTTGGTGATTTTCTCAAGAGCATGGTACACCTTACCAGACCAGCCCCGCTTTTCAGCGCCAGCCGCAATCTTAATATCCTGTGCAGGGTTGATGATGTTGACATCGTAGTCACCAATGATGCCAAGCTTTTCCATCTCGCGTACCAGAGGCATCTTCTTGCCAACACCCAAAGCTTGCAGAGCATCAGATGTCAGCAGGCGAGGGAAGTTGTACAGCGTCTTCATGCCGACAACCAAGGGGCGCTCAACACCCGAGTTAAACATGGAACGCTGCGCGTCTTCAATTACCTGTTTGATTGAGAAGGCAGGGAAGGCTGTCACGCCCACACGCACCCAACGTGCCGCAGGCACAAGGGAAGATACCATCCACCCTGTTAATTCAGGTGCGGTTTGGAATGCTTCGTAGTCGGCAGCGCTTTCAACTTCAAACTCAACGGGCTTACCTTCACGATAAACTTTGACAGTCAAAGCCTTGTTGCCCGGAACTTCTTTGGGTTTAAGTTCTTTTGCAAATCCACCTAGCGCCATCGTATCAAGCACGTTGTAAGAAGCGTTGTTGTGCACAGCTTCCGTAATCATCCAGCTTAAACGGCCAGTGTAGGAATCAAACACGTTTTTGATGGGACGCTCAAACGAACCTTCCATACCGGGGAGGTTACGCAGGGTAGAAATACCATAAGTGCCACGACCCTTGACAGGTTTTTCTGTTTCTACAAACACACGATCAAACGGCACGTATGCAGCGTTGTCATTCCAGAACTGCCCCTGCTCTTTGGTAATACGCCCAGTTTTAACCATCAGGTCAATAGCTTGCGCACGAGTTGCATTGAGCGTATCAAGGATGGCCTTGGTCTCAGGTGACTTCTGGAAGGCGGCTTCCAACGTATCAACATCAGCGTTGTCCATGTGCCGTGCCAACTTCTTCTTGCGCTCGGCATCAGCTTCTTTGTTCTTGCCCTGTTGTTCAAGGATTAGGGCAGATGCTTCCAAGGGCTTGTCATGCTCTTCGCGCATGTTGTGCAGGCGGTGGCCTTCCAACAAAGAAGATACGTAGGTTTCGGCTTCCTTGTACGTCATGTCGTTCTTAGCGGCCAGATCAACCAACTGCTCAACTGCGTTTTGTAACGAGTCTTTGGTATCAACGGTTTCAATCAGGCCACTTTTAGCCATCCTGATACCGCCAGCTTTGAAGAAATCAAGCACCAATTTGCGGGCTTCTTCTGCTTGGCGTGCCAGCACCATAGGGTTCAGATCACCGAAGGCGTTCTTGTAGCCCTTAGAGAACATCTGGTTGACCTTGGCGTTGACCGTTGCAAACTTATCAGCGGCCTTCTGACGTAGCATCAGCTTAGCTTTGTCGCGGGTCTCAACTTCTTTGATGCTCTTAATTTGTTGAAGAATTGTTTTCTTCTCAGGCTCTTTGTACTTCTCAGGTGTCTTATCCTGAATAGCCTGTACCGCACGGCGGGTGTTCTCATCAATGCCACCGGGCACAGAAAAGCGGCGTGTCAAGCGTACGTTTACAGGGCCAGCACCAACTGCGGCAGTCATGGCTTCTTGTACAAACTTCTCAACCTCCGTGTAGGTTGCAGACCGGATGCTCTGTGCAACTTGACGCATACCAATTTTCTCGGCAACGTCGGCCAACCATTTTGCAATCGAACGTACAAACGCACGCTGGCCTGTACCAATCTTCTCGCCTGTCTTTAATTCTTCAGCAATACGTGCAAGTGCTTCGTCTGTACCGTGGGCAGTCAGTGCATTTAATTGGTCGTTTACGTTGCTGTATTCTTTGGCGTAGCCAGCCTTGGCATCTTGACCTTCTTGTGAAGCAATCCACTTATCCGCCATCTCACGCACTCGGGCGTTCATGCGGTACAGGTTTATCATAACCCTGTGGTATTCCTTGGAGTTGGGCAAGAGCTTCTGCAAACCAAGGTGGAACAGTTCATGGAAGACAGTCTTAGCGCCTTCAATGCCAGACTTGATGCCATCTCTAAACAGATACACACTGCCATCATTTACTAAACCTGCTGCACCTGCTGGCGCTTTGGAGTCAAGGTCTTTTGCACTGTCAAGGATAGTTACTTCAACTTCACCACCCAATGATTTCTTTACATCAGCCACGATACCCTCAAGGTCAGCATTGGAGATGGGGTTGTCAACAGCGTTTTGATCGTCTGTGATACGTGCACGTGTTGGGCTTTCAGTGCCCTCAATTCTTTCTTCTTTTTTAGCAACGTCGCGCCCTGTCTCTGCTTTGGCGGTGGTGGGGGTTTCAGTGCGTTCAACAACTTTTGTTTCAGGCTTAAACATTTCAGCCGTAGTTCCGGCTGTCTCTGGTAACACAAAGATCAAGCCACCGTCAAGACTGGCTATGTTAGGTTTGATTTCGTTGATAAACGTGCCGTGCTTGGTGTTGATGCATCCATAGCTGATGCGATTATCAGCGGTGGAGGGGGTGTCCAAACGACCTAAACGATTTTCAGATGGCGTGCTGACATCTGCGGCGTGGATAGCAATGTACCCTGTATGATCTTTTGACTCAACTAAGATTAAAGAAGTTCCACCAGCATAATCAGCAGGGGATTCTTTCATGGTGAACTTGCCAGCGGGGGTTATTTTTGGCCCACCTTCAAGAGACGATACCTTATCTAATACGTCACCCGCATCTTTACCGTACAACGTAGCATCTGATATTGCATGAGAGCCATCTTCTTTAAAAACGTGCATCATGCCATTTGGCTTGTCAGCAACTATGAACCACTTGCCGGTCTTCATTGCTACGGGAGCCATTGCGCCATACACATCTTGTGCAAGAGGCGACATCTTAGATTTAGCAACCTCGGGTACAGGCGCAGTTATTGAGATTGTTTCTTGGAACGTCTTCTGTATGTTGATGTTGTACTGATTGGTTAGCCCGTTGGGGTTAAATATCAAACCAGCGGCCAGCACACCTGATGCAATCTGGTTGACAATCTCGCGGATAGCTTTGGCTACAGCCTTAGAGCCTTCATTGATTGACTTAGTTACATCAGCGCGTAGCTTTTTCCAGAACTCAGGGTTGCTTTTGTCAACGCCATAGAATTCTTCAAGTTCTTCAACTTGGTCATCTTGCAAACGACCGACAGGGCCTTCTAACAACTTTTGTTCGCTGTCTGGTAGTACCCGTGTTTCACCCTCAATGATGTTGTTTTCGTCTGTAACCTTCTTGGTTTCAGGCTTGGTTTCAGGTGCCTGCCCCTGCTGACGTTCATAAGCGTCAAGTGCAAACCTAACCTCATCCAGTAGGTCTTCATACCCCATATCCTTGTCTTTGGATATGCTTTCAACCGCATTCAAACTGATGTCGTCAATCAAGCCTGCTTTGTGCAGACGTTTGGCAAATGATTTAACTTTGGTTTTGGTTGTTTCAGGATCAAGGTCAAGATCATCGACAGTCTCACGTGCTTTATCAAGCGCCTTGTCAACCTTTGGTGCTTCTTTTACGGGTTCAACTTTAACAAGGTCGGTCTTTGGCGTACCCTTCTTGACAACTTTGATAGGTGCAGGGGTTGTGGTAGGTGCGGTAACGATGGGCGCTGGTGTAGGCGCAGGTTGCGCTAGTTGTGTGGCCTTCTTTACGGATGGTTGTGCCGCTTTGTTAGCCGCTTTCTTTTCAGCAGTTTGGCCAGTGGGTTGGGCAGGGGCTAGTGATGGGGCGTAAACAACCGTACCAAACTCAGTATTGTCAAAGCCCGGAATGTTGCGTACATCAACACCTTCAAACCCAAGAGCCTTCATCGCACGGGTCGAAGCTGAATCTATGTAAGTGCTTTCAAAAATAACATCGTCAGTTCGGGCGGTAGTGGCTTCTTGAATTGCGTTGGTAACCGCCGTTTTTACTTGTTCTTCTGATGCTTTTGACCCCGCATTTGCCCAAATTTTAAATGCAGCATCGTTAATTTTTCTTTGCGCAGTTTCATTATTTAAGTCTTGCCCAACAAGACTATTAACAGCTTTTAAACCTTCATGCAAATCTCCTGCGGCAACGGGGGATCGTGGTTTTGCAAGGTTGTATTTAGCCAAGTCAACAGTATTGACTGGCCTGTCACCTCTAGTCATTGCCGGAATATTATCGGGACTTCCAACAAAATACACCCCAGTACCAAAGTGCCCAGTACTTCTACCCCCTGCCATTTTTCCTAACGTAGTGTCTTTACCATAACCTAAATCACCTGCATGGTAGCCAGCGTTCTTAGGTGCTACTGGCATCTCAACCTTTGGTGCTTCTACTTTAGGCGCTTCTGTAATAGTAGGCGCGGGTGTTTCTGTAACGGTAGGCGCAGTTTCAACCTTTGGTGCAGGTATTGCCTGAAACTCAGGGCGACTAAGGAACGTATCAACCTTCTCAACGATACCGGGGCTACGGCCTTCCTTATAGATTGTCAACATGTTCTTTACTTCAGCCGCATCTTCTGGCTTAGTAATGTCCAAACCTTGGATAGCATGGCCGGGCTTGCGCATCACAGCCGTGGGGCCAATACCCAATACGCCAAGCGCTTCGCTTGTAATAACGGGTGCAACGGTCAAAGGCGTGGGCTTTTGTAGCACCACAGGTTCAGTAACTGGTGGCTTCTGTACAATTATCTTTGGTGGAGCAACCTCGGCTTCGGCAGTTGGCGTACCTACGCGGGTAAACAAACCAAGTTGACCTGCATCTTTGGCGGCATTACGTTCAGCTTGACCCTCACGTGCTTCGCGTCTGTTCTGCAAGTCCAAGGCAGCTTGCGCTTCCTCTACTGTCTGCACAGTTTTAAATTTCTCAGGCGCGGCTGGTGCAGGCGCTAATTGTGTGACGGGCTGACCCAATAGATCGGTTTGCGGTACAGGAGTTTGTTCAACCGTAGCCGCACGTATTTCCATCTGCTGTGGTTGGGGCACAGTGAACGCAGTGGCCGCATACTTGGCTTGCAAATCTTCAGGTAGTTGCTTGATTACCTTGGCGTTCTCAGCCTGCATGCGTCTAAATTCATTAGGTACGCGGCTATCTTCCTCGACAATACCGGTCATCAAACCATTTACAGTAAACAGGCGTTCACGTACATCTTTGGTTTGCTTCTGGCCAAGCAGTGCTTGCTTTTCTTGAAACAACTCTGCGTATGAGTTGGTCTTCTGCATTACATCGCTGTAATCTTTCGGAAACGTTTGTTCCAATTCAGCTTGGCGTTGGTCACGCAATGCTTGCAGTTCTTTGGCGGCGGCTTGCTCAGCTTGTATAAGGACAGCCCGCTCTTGATCGGCTTGTACTTGCGCTTCTGCATCAAGTAACTTCTCACCTTCACGAGCCGCACGGCCTTCTTTCACACCCATCTGCTCTTGCTGACGCTCTAACCTGCGTTGCTGAACCAATGCTTCTAGTTCATTAGGTGTGGGCTGACCGGGCTGACCAGTTGGCGGTGCAGTAGGTGCGGGTGCAGACGGGCTTGTAAATGGGCTGACTGCCGCACCACCCAACATACCCATGATGCCTTCTTTGGTTGCCGCGCCTAGCACGCCTTGCATTGCAGGGGTTTCAAATCCTTCACGGGTTTGCGCCACATTAGCGGCAAACTGCTCTTGACCGCCTTGAATACCTTCGGGTATGGCTTCTCTTAAACCTGTACCAGTGGCACGTTTTGTACCTGCAATGATGCCCTTCTTTGCGACTTCTTCTCCAGCTTTTTTAGCCGCCGCTTCAGCAACGGGTTTAGATAGTTTCTTTAAAAGGTCTTTTTCTAAACCTGTACCACCAGCCACCGCACCAATACCGGTGCCAGCCATGATGTTGTCCCAGTTTTTACCAGTAAAACTTTGTGCTTCTAACGCAATCTTAGAAACTTCTTCTTTGGAAAGGTCGGGGTATTGCTTGCTAACTTCTTCTTTGACTGCATCATAGATAGAGCCTTTAACAGACCCTGCACCCTGTAACGCGCCAAGGGCGTACTTTGTGCCAATACCAACAGCGGCGGCAAACGCAAGGGCAGGGGCACCTACTAAACCAATACCAACAGCGGCAGCACTTGCCAAAGCAGCCGCGCCTATACTCAATGCAACGGTAGGAATAGATGAACCAACTGCGGATGCAGTAGCTTGGATGGGGGCTTCAGCAACTCCAGCGGCGCTGGCTTTAATTTCTTCTAATGTACTGCCAGATTTAGCCGCGGCTTTTTCAATCGCATTGCGACGGGCTTGTTCAGCTTGACGTTCCGGTGTGTAGAGTTGCCCTAAACCTTTTTGCAGGTTGCCAAGGGTTTCCACTCCGGGGGCTTCAGCGCCAAAACCTTGTAATGTGGATTTAGCCGTACCAACAGCGCTTTGCAAGCCTGCAACAGCCGTGTCACCAAAAGAAGCGCCAGCTTCTTTAAATGGCGTACCCGACTCGGGATTTTTGGCCATAACAGCCATTGCCACTTCCTCTTGAGACGCACCTTCAGGCCCCTCAATCTGGTAAGTTAATCCGTTGGGGGCTGTGATGCGGTAGAGTGCCATGGCTATTTAGGTGTTACAACTTGTAGGTTTTTCCACGCGTCGGGGTTATACGTACCGCCACCAAGTTTACCGCCGGTGGGGGTTGCTGTTGGTATTGTACTGCCGCGGTTGTATTCTGCAAGTAGTCTGTCAACTTCTTTTTTAATAAGGTCTTCTTTATAAGTTGCTGGATCAAACATTTTGTTCGCTTTTTTAGCGGCGGCAGCGGCTACCATTTGATCGTACATAAACGTCTTGCTGTTTGCAACGTTATCACTTGCTTTGTCTCGTATGTCTGCAAGTTGTTTGGGGGTCAATTGGCCTTTTAGCTCTGCGGCGGCGCCAGCGCGTGCCATGAGCGCATTGGCACCAATAGTTGCAACTTTTTCTCTAGATGCACGATCCAAGCCACCTTCTTGTGATTTCATAGACGCATCAAAGAACTTGCCAGCATCGTTTCTGTCAAGATTGTAGGCTTGCTCCATACCTTTGAACGCATCTTCTTTTGCGCCCAATACGGTTCTACCAACCTCAGATTTAAGCGCCCTACGCTCTCTTGTAGTCATAAAGGCTTCATTGCGGCGCAGGGTATCTAAGCCATCACGAGCATCATCAATCTTCTCTTGAGCCAGACGCAGACGTTCAATACCACTTGTATACGCTTTAGTTCCAACACCAGCGCCTTCTGCAAGGCCAGCCAAACCACGGCCCTTTGACTGCATCATGGCCAGACCCGCTTCAATCAGCGCCATGTCAAAGTTTACGTCTTTTTGTTTGCCAAGCGCGGCTTCCCGCTTGCCGATACGCTCTTCCTGTTTTACACCCGCCACACCTAGCTTTGCTGTATCTGTGTCAAACTCTGTCAGATTCTCATTAGCAAAATTTGTTTTTGCTGTTGAAACTTCTGCGCGTTCTTTGGCAAGGGGGTCAACAGACTTTTGGGGCATAAAACTATCCATCTGTTTGCGATAGTCTTCAGGTTTAGTAGCTGTAACGGGTGCTGGTCGTGCCCCTGCTTTTTGTGGGGGTGGGGCTTTAGGCGCAGGTCTGCTGTAATCGTCAAACGCACCTTCAAGTTCCATCTGCCTTTTGCGAGCGGCAATCTGAGCATCGATGTTGGTAAACTCATCAGGATATCCGACAAGACTACCATCTCCACCCATAGCGGTAGGAACACCTTGATAGCGTGGAATACCACCATCTGCCATACGAACTACAGGTTCGCTAGAGTTCATCATATCTTCGTTGGTGTAACCACCATCAGCAAAAGCTACGATACCGCCACCGGCCATGTTCTGAATGTTGGGCGCAGGCAGTTGTGCAATGCCTTGCTGTTCTGGCAACTGACCACCACCTTGGGGTACTTGTGGGGCAGGATTCATACCCTGCACAACCTGCTGATTTACGGGCGGCATTTGACCCCCCTGCTTAGCGGCTACTTCATCTGCGTAGTCTTTACGTTTTGCATGTACGGCTTGAGCCGCAGACAACATAATTGGGTCGTCTTGGTTTTCCGCGGCAAACGCTTGCAACTGCCGTGTGTTCATCACAGCAAGTTTGGCCATAACCGACTTAAGGTTTGGGTTGGCAATGTCCCCGCGTGTTTGATAGATGCTTTGTAAAGACATATTTACCTCTTAAGCCATTTTGTGAAGGAGCAGTTTTGCCAAACCTGCGTTGGGGCGCTCTTTAATTTCGCCACCTTTTTTGATACCTTGTGCTTTGGTATACGCTCCGTACATACCCGCCGCCGCAGTGCCTAGACCCGCTACTTGGTTAAGCATAGATGGGGGTGATGTGTACATGGTACTGCCTTGCTGAGACAGCGGTGCACCGCGGTACATGTCTGACAAGAAGCCCATCTGTTTGTACGGCTGGTTCTGCGCGGTCAAATAATCTTGATACTGATTGCTCAGAATGTTTTGCACGTTCTGTTGCTGTTGTGTACCAAACTGATTCTGCATGCCCAGATTACCCATGTTCTGGTTGTACAGATTTTGACCTTGAGAGCCAAGGTTCTGATAGCCAGACATACCTGCTTGCATTCCTTGCAAACCCAAACCTGCGCCAAACTGTGACTGCTGTGCGTTGAGTTGATTGGCTTGCTGGCCAAACTGCGCTTGGTTCTGCGCGTTGTTCATCTGCTGGCCGTAACCGTACTGACGAGCCTGCTCTTGCATCTGCTGTGCGCTCAAACCGTACTGCTGGTTAGCCAGTTGAGCCTGCATGTTTTGACCAGAACCAAGTTGTTGCTGTGCCAAGTTAGCTTGCAAGTTTGTATTGCCAACGTTGTAGCCCATGTTCTGATTAGCCAGCATAGCCTGCTGTGCCAACTGCGGATTCTGCATGGCCGCGGCTTGATTGAACTGCCCTTGCTGAAGTCCATACTGACCGCCCAAAGCTTGGTTGGCAAGGTTGGCTTGCTGTTGCATCTGGGCGTTCTGTAAGCCCGTGTTGTACTGCATTTGCTGGTTAGATTGTCCTGCTTGCAGTCCAGTTTGTTGGTTAGCCAACAACGCTTGCAGACCCGTAGACTGGTTCATGCCCTGTGCTTGCAAGCCGGTCTGAGCGCCCAAACCTTGCGTTTGTAAACCCGCACTTAAGTTTTGTACGTTGGCTTGCTGTTGAACGCCTTGGTTTGCCAACGCTGCTTGCAGTGCTTGCGATGAAGTCAGCCCCTGCGCTTGCAAACGATTAGCTTCGTTCTGAACAGCCGCTTGCTGTTGGTTGTTAAGGTTAGCCAAAGAAGTTTGCAAGCCAATTTGACCCGCTCCCAACTGCTGAACGCCCAACTGGGCAGCTAAGTTTTGCTGACCTACAGTCAGACCTGCTTGCTGGTTTTGCCCAGCGGCTTGCAACTGACGCGCTTGGTCAGCATTGAACTGTGCCTGCGCTTGTGTGTAAGCATCTTGCGAACCTTTGGCTTGGATATCGCCTTTTTGAATGGCTAAGTTACGCGCCGCTTCTGCGTCCATGATGGCTCGGCGGCTACCGCCAAACGCTCCGGCTTTAACGGCTTGGGCATTAGTTTGTGTTCTTGCAATGTCGGCTTGACGCTGGGCTTCCCTCTGCTGAATACCCACCACACTTTGCATGTAGGGGGACATGTACTGGTCAACACTCTTTTGGCCAAATTCTTGTGCAGCAACGCGCTCTGCTGGCCCCATTTGGAACTGCTGAAGTTGTGGGTTGTAACCAGACTGGGCAGCTTGAATGTCACGAGAGTTTACGCCTTGAGACGATACGTCTCTTGCGGCTTGCATGTTAAGTGATTGCAACTGGGGGGCATTGACTCGCTCTGCCATAACTCTGTCGGCCTGCAAAGCGGCAGGGCCTTGGAACTGCGCGGCTTGAGCCATAGGAGCCGCGCCTAACTGAGCGGCACTAGCTTGCTGACCCGTTACGTCTCGGGGGCCTTGCATCTGGTAGTTCTGCAAACTGGGCGCGTTTACGTTTTGAGCATTAAACCGAGATGGGTCGTAGGCTTGCTGGCTTGTGTATGCGTTGCCAAATTGTTGTGGGTTGTAGCCGTAGTTACCTGCTCTCTCTGCCAAAGCCTGCAAACCTTGTGCAGAAGCAACTGAAGCAGGGTCATAGCCAAGATTTCTAGCACCAGTAAACGCTTGCTTTTGAAGATCAGTAAACTGCGCTGTACGTTCTGGGTTTGCGTAACCTTGTTGCCGCGCATACTGTTCATACGTTGGCTGTTGGTTAAAGCCGCTGACAATTGGTAAGCCTTTGGCGTCAAGCTTTGTTGTTGTTTGGGGGCGACCTTGCGCATCTAATACCGGTTGCCCGTTTGCGTCTAATACAGGCTCTTGCTGATAACTAAACGCAGTGCCCTGCGCCATGCCCAACAGGTTTTGCGCAAACGGCGCAATTTCACCGGCAAAGCCTGTTTCGTATCGGGTTGTTTGTTCTGCCATGATCTATCCTTATGCGGGTAAGTACTTATCAGAGCGTGAGTTCTTAGCCACGCGCCCTTTGCCCACGGTTTTACTTCGTGCTGCTTGAATTCTGTCCATCATTTGATACAGCTTGCGTGCGCCTGCTTC
>Ga0181346_1000919_pt1 | contig 13051 bp, 8 predicted proteins | sample Su13VDMM15DN_FD_130100 | JGI IMG/M metagenome (GOLD analysis project Ga0181346, IMG submission 130100) | Freshwater viral communities from Lake Michigan, USA - Su13.VD.MM15.D.N | ecosystem: Environmental > Aquatic > Freshwater > Lake | place: USA: Michigan | collected 2013-07-15 | reverse complement strand
TAAGCATTACCTATAATGTTTTAAAAAATTTATCAATCCCTGTTTCAACAGGAGCTCCTGGGGTGATTGGTCTTTTTACAAATGTGATATTAGCTATTCAAGATAACAAAGATAAACTTGATAAACTTATTACTAATTTAAAAACTATTAACACTAGTACTTTAACTGTATTAGTTTTATTAAGACAAGTTTTACTTCAAGCAATCCAATTACTAAATCTTTTAGATTCTTTAATTCAAGATTGTTATCCTGATGCTGACCAAGAACAAATTTCAAAAGAATTAACGGCATTAACCAACCAACAATCCCAACAATTATCCCCAGTAATTACAAATGTAAATGGATTTGAAATGGGTGTTGAAACTGAAGTAACAAATAATTCTTTAAAACGTCGAAGAGCTATAGCAAGAAATAAATCAGGTGTAGTAATGTTAAAAGGAGAATTTTCATTTAGTTCAATTGATCAAATATTAATTGATGAACTAGTATTTTACATTGAACAAAATGATTTAAAAGCAGATTAACCCTATATTTATAACCATATGAAAACCACAGATTTTAAAAAATTAATTAAAGAAGCCGTAAGAGAAGCAATTCAAGAAGAATTGAAAGATATTTTATTAGAAGCATTAAAGTCACCTAAACAAATAGTTAAAGAATCTTACACACCCCCTTTTATACCTGCACAACCATCTTATGCACCCCCAGCAATAGACTTTAGATCTAAATATGCTGAAGTATTAGGTGAAACGGCTTTAAGTTTTACTTCACAAGATGCTCAACCCACATTTAGGCCACATGGTGATCCTGTAAATGGAAATTTAGGATCTGGTGAATTAGGTATGGACCAAATAATGAATCTATTAAATACTAAGTAATGGCATTTAACGCCCAAACTATTAATCCTATTGATTTAAATCCAAACATTGCTGTTGGAGTAAATCTACCTTTTAATGGTCCTTCTGTTTTTACATCTAATTATTTAACTTCCCAAGCAGTAAAAAATAACTTAATTAACTATTTTTTAACTAATCCTGGTGAATTACCATTAAACCCCACGTTTGGAGGAGGATTAAGAGCTTTTATTTTTGAACAAATCGCAGAAGATACTTTTACAGATTTAGAACAAACTATTAATAACCAAATTTCAGATGTGTTTCCTAACATTGTTATTAATTCACTTGAAATTTTAAAAGATGAGGATACTAATACTATAACTGTTTTATTAAAATATTTAGTTTCCAATTCTAACGTAAGTAATACATTAATCCTTGAAATATAAATAATGGCTACCATAAATAGAGATATAAGATACATCAATAGAGACTTCTCAGAATTTAGACAACGTCTAATAGAATATTCTAGAACGTATTTCCCCCAAACATATACTGATTTCTCACCTACATCTCCCGGGATGATGTTTATGGAACAAGCTTCATATGTCGGAGACGTTTTAAGTTTTTATTTAGATAATCAATTCCAAGAAACATTTATTCAATATGCTCAACAAACAAACAATGTGTTTGAATTAGCATATATGTTTGGATATAAACCTAAAACAACAGGAGCCGCTCAAGCATTAGTAGATTTTTATCAACAACTCCCCTCTAAAAATGATGGTTCTGGGAATTATATCCCCGATTATGATTATTCTATAACTATTAATGATAATTCTCAAATCACGTCCCAAAATGGGAATTCATTTTTAATCCAAGATAAATTAGATTTTTCAGTTTCTAGTTCCCAAGATCCAACTGAAATTTCAATATATCAAACCGCAGGAGGTATTCCACAATATTTTCTACTTAAAAAAAGCAGAAATGCAATTTCAGCTAATATTGTATCTCAAACATTCTCTTTCTCTACACCACAACCATTTACAACTGTAGATATTAGAAATAATAATATTATAAAAATATTAGATATTATTGATTCTGATGGAAATAAATGGTATGAAGTTGATCATTTAGGTCAAGAAATGGTATTAGATCCAATAAAAAATACTAATATAAATGATCCAAATAAAACGGATGATACCCCATTTTTATTAAGACTTAAAAAAGTACAAAGGCGTTTTGCTACCCGTTTTACATCTTTATCAAATTTACAAATCCAATTTGGAGCTGGATCTCCATTAGATACTGATGAAGAAATAACTCCTAATGGTAATAATGTAGGAATAGGTTTACCCTTTACTCAAGATAAACTAACAGTAGCATATTCCCCAGTTAATTTCCTTTATACAGGAACATATGGTATTGCTCCTTCATCTACCTCTTTGACTGTTAGATATTTAACCGGGGGGGGTGTTAATTCTAATGTACCCGCTAATACTTTAATTTCTTTATCAACTATAAACTCCAAATTTAACCAAACCAATTTAAACCCAACCACTGCAAATTACATATTTACCTCACTTACGGCAACAAACCCTGAAGCATCTTCTGGAGGTAGAGGAGGAGATACATTAGAAGAAATTAGACAAAATACCTTATCTTTAATTGCATCCCAAAAACGCTCAGTTACGGCAGATGATTATTTAATTAGAGCATTAAGTATGCCCTCTAATTATGGTGCTATTTCTAAAGCATATATTGAACAGCCTAAACTAACAGATAATCAAGTTTCAACTATTGAAACCTTAAGTTTATATGTTTTATCTTTAAATTCATCTGGACAATTAGATTATGCTACTACAACCTTAAAAAATAATTTAAGAACATACCTTTCTCAATATAGAATGATTGGGGATAATATTGAAATTAGAGATGCTTTTATTATTAATATAGGAGTAAATTTTGAAATTGTAGTATTGCCTGAGTATAATAATAGTGAGGTTTTAATTACCTGTATTTTTTCTCTTAAATCATATTTTGATATAAGTAAATGGCAGTTAAATCAACCTATAATGCTAAAAGATTTATACATTCTATTAGATAAAATAAAAGGAGTACAAACTGTTAAAACCATATCTATAGAAAATAAGACTGGAACTACTCTAGGATATTCTGCTTATGCTTATGATATAACAGCAGCAACTCAAAACCAAGTAATTTATCCTTCATTAGATCCTAGCATATTTGAAATTAGATACCTAGATAATGATATTAAAGGTAAAGTAGTTCCTTTATAATATTATATTTATAACAAAATACTATAATGGCTGTTTACAAAATATTCCCTACTAAAGATACAACTTTATATTCTGCTTATCCTACCATGAATACTGGGTTAGATGCTATTTTAGAAGTATCCAATAAATTAAACATTAGTGGAGACCCTGAAGTAGCCAGATATTTAATCCAATTTGATCAAACAGAGATTCAAAATATCATTAGTGATAAAATTAGTGGTAATTCTTATTCTATATATCTTAAAAATTTTATAGCAGAAGCTCAAGGTCTTAACCAAACTACCTCCCTATTAATCCACCCACTAGCCCAATCTTGGAATAATGGTACCGGATATTATTTAGATAACCCTAAAGAAACAGATGGATCCTCTTGGACATACTCAAATTACAACGGCTCTGGCCCTTGGAATACTTCAGGATATTATTCAGGATCAGCAGGAGCTATTTTTTATACTAGTTCATTTAGTAACATTTATGGAGGTATTGGAGGAGGGAATTGGTTCTATGACGCTTTAGCAACATCATATGTTTCTGCTAGCTATGTAGTTCCTTTTTATGTAATAAATTCATCAGCATACACTGGGTCAGCAAATGCAACTTTTGGTTTACGTGATGTTAAAGACATTGAAGCTAATGTTAGTAATATTGTTAACAATTGGCTTAATGGTGTGATTCCAAATTATGGATTTATAGTAAAATTATCCGGTTCCCAAGAATTTAATCCAAGCCAATATGTTCAACCTATTTTTAAATTTTATAGTGTTGATACAAATACAATATATCCTCCATGTTTAGAATTTAGATGGAGAGACTATACCTCAATAATAACCCCTTCATCCCCAGTTGTAACCACAACAGACTTAAAAATGTCTTTAGCTGAAAACCCAGGGGTATTTTTTCCTGAAAGTAAAAATAGATTTTATATTAATGTAAGTCCTTTATATCCGACAAGAACATATCAAACGGCATCTTTATTTACTAATTTAAATTATTTACCAACTTCTTCATATTATGCTATAAAAGACTTGGCTACTAATGAATTTGTTGTTAACTTCGATAACAATTACACTCAAATTAGTTCTGATTTTAATGGTAATTATTTTGATGTGTATATGAGTGGATTAGAACCTGAAAGATATTATAAAGTTATAATAAAAACAGAATTGAATGGTTCAATAATATTATTTGATGATAATTATTACTTTAAAGTTATAAACGGATGAGTGAAAGTGTAAATTTTAATAAACAAGTATATGATAAAAGACAATATTCTAAAGTTATAGATACTTCTTTCAAACAATTAGGGGTTCAAACAATTCAAGAACAGATAATAACCAAACCAAATACTAATGAGTTTTTTAAAATGTACAATGACCTATTTTATGACATACCTGAATTCGGATCGGTAAATTCTCATGAATATTTAATTAAAAAGAGTAGTGAATATATAAATTTTGAAGCAAATCAAGAAGAAATAACTGCTTTACAAGCTGAGATTTCCCAATTAAGAATAGAATTACTTGATACTCAAAAACAAAATATAGGATTACAAACTGGAACAACTTTATAATGGCTACAGAAACTATACAAATAGATACACAAAGTTTTTTATCTCAAAATTATAAAGAGCAAGACACAACATTAATATCTTCATTTAATGTAAATACATCATTGCTTTCTAGTAGTTGTATAGAATTCTTTGTATATGATAATAATTACAATGTTTTAGAATCAATTTATCAATTTACTGACTATACTATTCAAAATAATGGTCAGTCTGCAGGTAACAATAATGAGGTTACCGAAATAATACTTGATCCTGAAAATATATTAGTTAATAAAGGATATAATCAAGGACAATATAATACATATTTTAATTTTTTTAATAAACAAATAGGATCAAACCTTGAACAATTATACATTTCTGAAATATCATCTGATAGAACAGAAATTAGATTAGATAGCACTGCATTAACAATATTGGATGTTATTGAACAAACAAATGCATTTATTCAAGAAAGAGAAAATAGTGATTATTTTTTAGATTTTTATTTGAATTTTGGGGTAAATCAATTGTTTATAGCTAACAATATTGAATTAGATAATCAAGATCCTAACAACCCTACTATATTAATTAAATTATACGAATCTCTTCCTGAGGAATTTGATTTAAATTCTTTATTATGGGTTGTAACTTTATTAGAAGATTCTTTAGCTTATCAAGTTACCTTCGAAAACCTTCCTATATTATTTACTGATACAATTCCAATCAGTGGACCTAATTTTAATTTAGAATTAAAAGATAAAGTTAATAATTCTACTTTATCACTTTCTTATACTGATTTAACTTCAACATTTTTAACAAGTTCCCTAAATCAATTAAATAGTCTACTTGAAGAAAAAGAAATTGACATAAATATAGACTACTCTAATTTCTCAGAATTTACCCATTTTAGTTCAGTTAAGGCAAGATTAGAAAATTTCTATTATAAAGTTAGTTTAATTGAAGAATATTCATCATCTATTGCGACTTTAAATAATACTACAAACTCCCCTACTGCGGTTAGTAATGATTTAATTATATATGAAAATAAAATAAATGATATTATAACTAATTTTGATGGTTATGATTATTATTTATATTACTCAAGTGGATCTTATTCTTGGCCTAAAACAACTTCAGAACCCCCTTATTTATTATATCCAATAGGTAGTACTACTGTTTTAAATTGGTTTGGTAGCAATGATCCTTCTAGCATTTATTATGGAGGTATTATTTTATCTGCATCCATATATGATGAATCAAATAAAGATAATTTATATTTTGTAATCCCCGAATACTTAAGAGAAGATTCAAACAACGATCAATATATTTTGTTTATTGAAATGGTTGGTCAATTTTATGATAATATTTGGATTTATTATAAAGATGTTACCCAAAAATATAATGCTGATAATCGTTTAGAATATGGCATATCAAAAGATATAGTAGCAGATGCTATTAGAGACTTTGGATTAAAATTATACCAAAATAATTTCTCAAACGAAGATTTATACACTGCGTTTTTAGGTTTAACCCCTGATGGTGCCTTATTTCCATTCCCAAACATTACAAGTTCCTTACCTACCCCTAGTGGATATGAATATATTGATGTTTTAATATCTGCTTCTAATGATTATATGCCATTAGACGACGTAAATAAGTCGCTATACAAACGTATTTATCATAACTTACCGTATTTATTAAAGGCAAAAGGTACATTACCAGCTTTGCGTACTCTTATAACGTCATATGGCATTCCTGATACAATATTAAGAATTAATGAGTATGGAGGTAAAGATAAAATAAATACAAATGATTGGGATTATTGGCAAAATGAATTTAATTATGCTTTTTACACAACGGGAAGTAACTCTATTGTTTCTAATTGGAAACTAAATCCTAATTGGAACTCTCCAGATAGTGTTCCTTCAACTTTATCATTTAGATTTAAAACCGAAGGTTTACCAACATCTTCTATCCCATATTCTCAAAGTTTATGGAATACAGATACATATTCTTCTATTGTATTACAATACACAGGATCAGGATATACTACTGGTTCTTATTCAGGATCAATTATTGATCCATACTATCAATATGCTAATTTAGTTTTTTATCCTGACCCAATAACATACCCCGGATCATCTGCTAGTATATATTTACCGTTTTTTGATGAAGGTTGGTGGTCTGTAATGGTAACTCGAAATGGTAATAACTTTAATTTACACGCGGGTAATAAAATATATGAAGGGGGAGATAATGGAACTTTATTAGGATTTTATTCAACTTCCTCTATTAACGAAGATTCAACTTTTTATACATTAGGTACATTATCTAATTTTGCTTCGATAAATAATATTGTTCCTGGAGGACCATATGAGGCATTTTCTGGCTCTTTACAAGAAATTAGATATTATAATTCTGTAATAAGTGAAAGTGTATTTAAAGATTATATAATGAATCCTCATTCAATTGAGGGAAATAATTTAAATTACTCCCCTAATAATTTAGCTTTTAGAGCTTCCTTAGGAGGTGAATTATATACTGGTTCTATTTCTATACATCCTAAAATAACAGGATCATGGACTACAATAGATTCATTTAATTTTAATAGTAATTTTTCTTATACAGTTACTCCTACTTTTAACCCTAATACAGAATATTTTTTCTATGATCAACCAATAGCAGGTATTAGAAATTCTATGTCTGATAAAATCAGAGTAGAAAATATTACAATTCCTTTTGGTGATACTTTATCCCCTTTTAAATCTTTAGCTCAATCTTCTGAAATTAGTCAAAGTTATACTGCAAACACAAATTTACTTGAAGTAGCATTTTCACCCCAAGATGAGATAAATGAGGATATTATGGATCAAATTGGGTATTTTAATATTGGAGAATATATTGGAGATCCAAGATTAAGATCATCATCCGCAGAATCGTATCCATTGTTAGATAATTTAAGAAACGAATATTTTGAAAAATATACTAAAAATTATAATTTAGTTGATTATATTCGTTTAATAAAATTCTTCGATAATTCATTATTTAAGATGATTAAAGATTTTGTACCTGCACGTACAAGTCTTGCTTCTGGAATTGTAGTAAAACAACATTTACTTGAAAGAAATAAATACCCCCAACCACAAGTAGATACTTATTCAACAATAGCATATACTACTAGTGGCTCCCAAAATAATACCCCATTTACTTTTCAAGATATTTCAGTTACAGGAACATTAGTTCCACAATGGAATGGCTATAACCCAGGTACCGTAGAAAATTTTAGTGGAGGTACAGGAGGAACATTTGAAATGTTTAATGGGGTTAATACTTCTCCTTATGGTCCTAATGGAACAGGACCTGAAAATATATTTAATTTAACTCAAAGTTGGTATGAAACAATCCCAACAATTTCAGGATCAGTAATTATTTTACATAGTACCCAAGATGAATTTTATGATGGTGAATTTAGTGGATCAAGTATAGTAGTGACTACTCAAAGTTTAAACTCACCATTCCCAACTACTCCACAAGCATTTAATTATAAACAAGTACATTATTATGGTACTTCTAGTGCCGAGGATTTAATTTTTGAAAATAATTTTTTAAACCCAGTTACAACACCCCAAAATGGTGAAATATTATTTTATAATACACCTGTTTCTCTATTCGCCGGTTTTCCACCTAACTATACTATATTTGATACTAAATTTTTAAAAATTTCTAAGATAGATTGTAATGGAAATAATCAATCTATACCCCTTGAAAATATAACAAAAATATATGTTTACAATTATTTATTCAATATATATATTCTTTATACAGTAACAAATATAAATGAATTTTCTTCATATTTTTTATATGAAACTAATCTTTTTGAAGGATACACCCCGGCTCAATCTCCAAACCAAGTATTTGATTATACAGTTTCAGCTTCTAGTGCTGCAACTATTAATCCATTACTCACTCCTCTTAAAATTGCATCATACGGAAGTGTATCTGGAAATACTTTAGGATATTTTAATAGTACTACAGGAATTCATACTTTAGGAAATACTCCAAATACTCCTTTATCAATAACAGGATCTGTTTCTGTTGGTGGATTAGGAGGATTGGGGACATTTTCTTTAAATTTATTAAGACAAGGAAATACTACTACATTATCATCTGTTAGTGTTAGTACTGGTAATTCATATTCTATTTCAGCCTCATATTATGGTTTACAAGAAGATCAAATATACTTACAAGGTAGCCCAGGAGGTATTATTTCATATTCTAATGGTAGTCTATTAATTACACAAAGTAGAGCAGTAAGTTCTTCAAATTGTGATACCATAATTTTTGAACCATATATTACTACTCCTAATTTTTATAATAGTGATAACAATGCTTTATTAAACAATGTTGATGAATATCGTTTAAGTACAGTATATCAAGATGTAGATTATTCAACAGGTATTACAACACCAACAAATTTTGGATTATTAATTAGTGGTAGTGCTATTAAAGCGGCTGTTCAAGATTCCAATTACACAACAAAACGCCATATTATACCAAGATATGAAGGCAGTAAATCTACATCCCAAAATCTAAATTTTTGGACTCCTGGAGACGTTGGAACATATGGTAAAACCCCAACAGTAGAAAGTTTAAAAACTATGGTTGCCTACTGTGATTCAATTTCTGGATGGCCTCCTGAAAGAATGAATGCATCTGCAATACATGTTTTATACTTGATTAAACAAGATGGTACTGTTATTATCCCTAATACATCTCAAAATTCATTAACTGAAATTCAAGGGACATTTATGTCCGGAGAAAAATTAATTATCTCACCAAAAACAGTTTCAGCGGGAAATCCTTTACAATACAGAAATATTATTAGAGGTGGTACTCGTATTGAACCTATTTTATATACTCAATATGGACATTCTCCTGCTAGTTGGAATGTTACAATGTCTTTTACTACAAATTTTGTTTCTTCTTTACCTTTTATTGGAAGTTATATAGCTAAATCCTCCCCTTCATCTTCTTCTCCTATTACTGATAATATTTTCTCAGGTATTGATTTGAATAATAATATTTTACTTGGAGCCCAAGCTAGTGCATGGACTAATAATTATTATACTATAAATCAAAATATTATAGATGAAAATGTTTCTTTAATTATTGGAGCTCAAATAGAAGTAGGGATTAGACAAGATGCATATGGTGCTCAAAACCAAATTGTTACTCTTCAATTAGTAAGAGAACGAGCAAGTGTTATAAGCGTTTTAGATACTAAAACGTTTAGCAAAAATAATAACGCATATAATAACATATTATCAACATGGGGTAGTGTTCCTATATCTAAAATTTTTCCTACTTTTGATTTGCAATTTCTTTTATCTCCTCAAAACATGCAAAATGGAGATATAATATATATCCAAGGAAAACACCAAACTTCTACTTATGGACTTGTTGGTGGATCTCCTTCAGCACCTACTATTTACATAAATCAATCTAATTCTTCAATTAGTATAGGTCAAATTCCATCACAAACTAATACAACAATATACACTAATGGAACTAATACTCTATGGGGATACCCAGATAATACTAAATTATATGCTATAACATGTTCTAATTCTACCTTAAATCAACTTTATAATAATGGATTTACAATGATAGATATAACAGGTTCTGGGTTTAACCCAATATCTTTACCTTGGTCTATAAAATATGGAGATGAATTTAGATTTGAAGGGGATGAAATTAGTACTTTCATGGTTAAAAAAGCATATGATGTTGGAGAAACAGATTCAAATAGAATTTCTCCTACTGGATCTGTAGAAGTACAATTTAATTTTTCTTTACCTTCATCATCCATTAATTTAAATCATTTTTTAATTAGAAGATATGTTGATGATGCTAGTTTAATTTTAATGGAAGGATTTAAACCTTCAAATGCAAGTGGTCCATATATAGTAAGACCTGAATACATAGTTCCTGAATTAAATAAAGATGTTGATCAATTTATTTTAGATCTCACGCAAAAAGGTTTGATTACCTAATATTTATTATTATATTGCAATAACAATTAAAACACAATGGGATATTTAAATAACCAAGTCGTCACTATTGACGCTATTTTAACAACAAAAGGAAGAGAATTATTAGCACAAAATAATGGTTCATTTCGTATTACACAATTTGCATTAGCTGACGATGAAATTGATTATACGTTGTATAATCCAACTCATCCATCAGGTTCTTCATTTTATGGAGAAGCAATTCAAAATATGCCTTTATTAGAGGCATTTCCTCTTGAAACACAAATTATGAAGTATAAATTAGCTACTTTACCTCGTGGAACAGCTAAATTACCTGTACTTAACTTAGGATATTCCGCGGTTACATTAGTACAAGGAGCTTCATTAGCAATTACCCCTCAAACCCTTAATTACTTAGGTAACACTCAAGGATTTGAAACTAGTGGATATTCAGCTACTATTTCAGATGTTCGCTTAATGAGTACATTTACAGGAATCGGTATTAACACAGCACCGGCAAATGCAGCTAATGCGGCCTCTACTTCAACTACTACATTAGGAACTAATGTTTCAACAACAGTAATTGGTTCTCAAATTAACTTAAGAGCAACAACTGTAAATACATTATTTGGAACTAATACTCAACTTTCAGCTACATTAACTGTTGTAGGTTTAGATAGTGGAGCTCGTTTAACTATTCCTATTACAATTAACAAAACAACCGTCTAAAAATATAAATAATGGCATTTAAAAGATTCGATTCTGAAGATTTTTTAGTAAGTAGTGATTCAATTACTTCTACTCTATGGTCAACAGGAAATCCAACATTAACAACATTTTTTACATCTTCAATTCAAGAAGCTGGATCTTCTGGTAATTATTATTTAAGCATATACCAAACGGCTTCAACTAATACAACAGCACAAACACAATTTGATATAGTATATGCTGATGCTTTAGGAAGTGGAAGTACTTGGTATAATACAATTGTCCCAGGAAATTCATATACTAAAACAATGTATGGACAATATCGTTCATTAATTTTAGAAGATGAAACGGCAAATTTCATTTTTGGAACAGGAAATAATGTTTTAACAGGAGATAACTTTTGGGTATTATCTATCGAAAGAGCCAGATATAAACAATCACTTTTCCCAGGATCTTTAAATTTACAACTTTCTGGTTCAGGAGGTATTATTAATTTAACGGATAATTCATTAGACAATCCCGTAAATGTTTTTATAGGATCCTCCAGAGTATACCAACTGATCTCAGGATCAAATGGTACTGCAGGGACATTACTTAATAGTGGATATGTACCTAACTCAGGATCATATGGTTTAGTATTTCCTGATTTAGGTACTATTCTTTTAAATCCAAATGCTATTTCCCAATCCATACAAGTTTCCCCAAGTAGATCAAATAATTCTGATGGTTTAAATACCCAAAAATTATTTAATTCAATTTCATTAGGAGCTTCATTTGCTTTAAATTCACAAGAAACTATTACATCTGATTATGTATTTGTTAGAGCTAGAAATAGTGAATTTAACTACTCAGAAAACCCAAGTTTTATTTCAGGTTCTACAGGTGAAGTAATTTATAGCAATTTTATTAATAGTCCCCAAGTATATATTACTACTATAGGAATGTATAATGATAGTAATGATTTATTAGCTGTTGCTAAAATGTCAAGGCCATTACTAAAAGATTTTACAAAAGAAGCTCTAGTGAGAGTAAAACTAGATTTTTAAAATGAATGAGTATATTCAAATCCTTCATAACTTCTGACGTTATTGTATCCCCATTTAAGGTAAATAAATCATTTACTTTTCAAGGAAATGAACTTACGAGTTCAAATGTAGAAATTGATAGGTATATTGGAGTAAACATAACTTCATCTTTTTTTATATCTGGTTCTTATCCTACAGGTTTTATTAATATACAAGATCAAACTTTAATATATCGTTCAATAAAAGAGTTATATTATTCAAATTATATATTTGGAAGTAATGGATCACCTGCAAATACAGCATCATTTAATAATGATGGTACCATAACAGGTCCGGCATACGAACCTAATTATTACAATTATCTTTCAACTACTTTAAATCCAAATAGATATTTTCCAACTGGATCTGGAGAAAAAATAGGAGTATTTTCAATCCCTTCTAATTTATGGGGAGAATATCTCCAACCAGGTACTGTAAGTATCTCTAATGGAACTACTACATTTGTAGATGATGGTGAAGGAAATATGATTTCAGGATCTTTAAAATATGGAGATGTAATTTATGAGCATGGAATAATTATTCTAACTTCAAATGGCATTTCTGGATC
>Ga0181346_1000917_pt1 | contig 13068 bp, 15 predicted proteins | sample Su13VDMM15DN_FD_130100 | JGI IMG/M metagenome (GOLD analysis project Ga0181346, IMG submission 130100) | Freshwater viral communities from Lake Michigan, USA - Su13.VD.MM15.D.N | ecosystem: Environmental > Aquatic > Freshwater > Lake | place: USA: Michigan | collected 2013-07-15 | reverse complement strand
CCCTGCGCAGTTTTTTTCATACATCCTGCCAAATCCCCATACGTCTAGACCCCGTCGGCACGGGTCGGTATCTAATCGGGTTTTACCCCGTTGGTATTTCCCGTGCATCTCTTTGCGTTCTAGCCGTATCCAGGCTATTTTGAGCCATTTAGGTGTCTTTGTGGCAAGGAAAAGCCTTTCCGTGTGTGTGGTGCGCTGTGCCTAAACCGAAAACGGGCGTGGGTCGAGGTGCTAAGGCACAGCCGATAGAGACACATCGGCTACGTGGCAACCCGTCACATAAGGCTTTACCGCCTGCACCGACACATGACACCGCTGTTGTGGTGGTGCATTTAGATGCTGTGCCACCTGTGCCAGCCTGGTGTGATCCGTATGGTGCGCAGGTTTGGCAACAGTTGTGGTCTGCTGGTCGACGTCATCTGTCTGATGAGCATGACATGGTGATGATGTGTCTGCTGGTTGAGAAGTTGCAGGTGTGTCAGGCTTTGCGCGTGTGGCTTGGCACTGATGTGCGTAATCGTTGGTATACGACTGCGAACGGTCAAACCGTGACACACCCAGCGGTTAAGCAGATCGAGCAAGCCGATGCGCAGATCACTGGCTGGTTACAGTTGATGGGTTTCCCTGTGTCCGATCGTGCACGTTTAGGTTTGTTCGAGATCCGTGTTGCAAATGAGTTAGATGACTATAGACGCAGAAATCAAAAGCCTAGCAACCTGGTCGACTAAACGGCTGTCGGGTAGCGATGACGCTGCCGATGTTGTCGATTTTGCACGCACGTTTCTACATGTTGACAAGGGTATGCGTGCTGGTGAGCCGTTGTTGTTGGTGCAGTGGCAGGTCGATTTGATGCATGCGCTTTATGAACGTCGTGCTGATGGTCGTCGCCGTTACCGTCGTGCGTTGATCGGGTTAGGGCGTAAAAACGGCAAATCTTTGCTAGGTTCATTGGTTGCGTTACATGGTCTAGTTGAAGGCGGTATGGGTGCTGAGGTGTATGCTGCTGCTGGTGATCGGCAGCAGGCGCGTATCGTGTTTGAAACTGCGAAACAGCAGGTGTTGCGGTCATCTGCGTTGAGCGGTATTTGTAAGGTGTATCGTGATGCGATCGCTGTGCCTGCGACTGGTGCGGTGTTGCGTGTCTTGTCGTCTGATGCGAAGTTGCAACAAGGATTGTCGCCGTCGACGGTTGTATTCGATGAATTGCATGTGCAACGTGATGCCGATCTGTGGGATGCGTTGACGTTAGGTAGCGGTGCGCGTCTAGATCCGATGACTGTCGCTATCACAACGGCTGGCTACGACCTGGAATCTCTGTGTGGCAAAATGTATCAATACGGGAAACGTGTTGTGTCAGGTGAGATCGATGATGAAGCGTTCGGTTTTTGGTGGTGGGAAGCGTCAGCCGATTGCAAGTTAGATGATGAGCAGCAGTGGTTGCTGGCGAACCCCAATTTGGCTTATGGGTTGATCGATCGTGAAGATTTCGCTGTCGCTGTAAAGCAGACCAGTGAAAGTGCTTTTAGGCGTTACCGTCTGAACCAGTGGACTCGATCTGTTGAGTCGTGGCTACCTGTCGGGTCGTGGGAAGCGTGTGTATCGACGCGTGTGCTCGATTTGGCTTTGCCTGTGTATGTGGGTATCGATATGGCGTTAAAACATGACTCTATCGCTGTGGTGATTGCACAGCCGCAAGATGGTGTGGTGGTGACACGTGCGAAGATTTGGTATCCTAGCGATGCGCCGTTAGATGTCGCTGCTGTTGAGTCACATTTGCGTGAATTACATTCGATCTATGATGTGCGCGAGTTCGCGTATGACCCTGCGTATTTTCAACGCAGTGCTGAGATGTTGGTTGATGATGGTTTGCCTATGGTCGAGTTTCCACAGTCGCGCACCCGTATGATACCTGCGTGTGGCAATGCGTTTGAATTGATTGTCAACCAACGTGTGGCGCACGATGGTGCGCCGCAGTTCACTGATCAGGTGTTGTCTGCTGCGCAACGTATGACTGATGAGGGGTGGCGTTTGAGCAAAGGCAAATCGAAGCGCAAGATCGATGCTGCTATTGCGCTGTGTATTGCATTAGACCGTGCTACACTTAGCACTAAGATTTCTGCAACACCATCTGTTGTCGATGTTTGGAGTAGTTGATGCGCGAGAAAATCACGACAGGGCTGGAGATATTTGGCATGATGTTGACTGTTGTTGGTATCGCATTTTTTAACATACCTATCAGTATCGTGTTGGCTGGTGTGTGGGCGATTGTGGTGGGTCTGTTCATATGAGTTTGTTCAATCGTGAACGTCGCGCATTGCCCACTTCGATAGATCCGTATCAGATCACCGCACGCCCGTATTATAACAATTACAGCGGTGAGTTGGTCACTGAAACCAATGCGTTCGCGTCGTCGGCTGTTTTGGCTTGTGTGTCTTTGATTGCAGATTCGATTGCTTCTATGCCACTGGAGTTGACGCGTGTGCGTGCAGGTCGTATCGAAGCGATGCCGACACCTAGTGTGTTGTTAAAACCGAATGCATATCAGTCGATGTTCGAGTTTATACACCAGGTGGTTGCGACGTTGGCTTTGCATGGTTGTGCTTTTATCTACGCACCGCGTCGCGCTGGTGAATTGCCTGTTGAAATGCGTGCTATACACCCACATCTGATCAAAGACAGGTCAGATGACACGAATGGCGAGATGTTCTATGAATTGTATGGCACACGTTACGAAGTGAGCGATATACGTGTCATCAATTGGCTGGTGTTGGCTGGTATGCGTCGAGGTATTTCACCGCTTGAATCGCAACGCAACACGATCGGCATGGGTTTGGCTATGGATAGATTCTTAGCGCAGTTTTATGGTGAAGGTGCAACACCGTCGAGCGTGTTAGAGTCTGATAAGCCTGTTACACCTGAACAGGCGACGATTTTGCGTGACACTTGGGCTGATTCACATCGTCAAAATCGACGACCTGCTGTGCTTAGCAACGGTTTAAAGTGGCGATCGATCACAACCAGTGCAGCCGATATGCAGATGTTAGAGCATCGTGAAGCGATCATACGTGATATCGCTCGTGTGTATCGTGTGCCGTTGCACATGATCAATGGCACTGGTGGCGATTCGCAGACCTATCAGAACATCGAATCTATGGGCACGAATTTTGTGCGTTTCACGTTGTTGTCGTGGATGCGACGTGTTGAAGATGCGATCAGTGAGATGTTGCCGATCACGCAACGTGTGCGGTTCAACGCCGATGAGTTGATGCGTGCTGATGCGATGACACGTGCGAAGGTGCAACAGACACAGATCATGTCTGGCACGTTGACACCGAATGAAGCGAGACAAGATGATGACCGTGAGCCGTATGATGGTGGCGACCAGTTTGTGATCGGTATCGCTGGTGCACCGATTTCAGGTATCGCTGGTGGCGATCTGCCGTTGCTTGGCACAGATCCGCAGAAACCACAACCCTGATGCCATACGGTATCAGTAGCGAGCAATCTGATTGCGCTGGTTACGCAGCAGTTAAGATACACGATGACGGCAGTGTTGAGACGATCGGCTGTCACGAGAATAAACAAGATGCGATAGATCAAATGGTGGCGGTGTCGATCGCTGAAGACATCGAACCAGTGGGTGATATCGATGTGCGTGTGTTACCTGACAACTATCGACCTGCGTTATCTGACGATGTGCCTGAAGGTCGTGCATGTGGCAATTGTGTTCACTATGAACACGATGACGCACATGGTGAAGGTGACGACGAGATGGCTTACTGTTCTAGATGGAATGACTACGTATACGCCAATTTTTATTGTAACGCCTACGTCATACATGAAGCAGACCACGATGAACAAAGGGTGGTTGATCTAAGTCTGCCTGACTATATTCGTGACGCTGCGGTGATCGGGCTTGAATATAACGCCGAAGGTCTTGCAGGTGATGGGTTGACTGATAAAACTGTGCGTGAAGCCAGGCTACTCGCCGATGGGCAGGTCAGTGAAGACAAAGTGGTGCGTGCTAATGCGTGGGCTGAACGTCATGCTGTCGATTTAGATGCTGCTAAAAACAGCGATTTTAACAATAAAGATTTTCCTGGTGCTGGTGCAGTTGCACACTATTTGTGGGGTATCAATCCGTTAGACCCGCAGCCAGCGCGTGAATGGTATGCACGAAAATCAGAGCAAGTGAAAGCCGAACGTGCTAAAGCACCGTTGCAAGATAATGGAAAAACACGAAACGCTGCAACGGTGTATGATAAAAAAGATATGGAAACGATGATCAATACAGCACATTGGGTGTCTAGTGCGTTAGATAAACGTCGCAGTGTTGCCTACACCACGCTCGAATTGCGTGCAGAAGGCGACGGCAACACATTCGTTGGCTATGCTGCTCTATTCGATTCACCTAGTGAACCGATGCCGTTCGTCGAGTATGTGCGTGCTGGTGCATTCACTAAAACGTTAAACGATGGTGCAGATGTGCGCCTGTTGATCGACCATGAAGGTGTGCCGTTAGCACGCACAAAATCTGGCACGTTGATGTTAGAAGAGGATGATCGCGGGTTGCGTGTTGAAGCAGAACTCGATCCGATGAACCCTGACGCACAGCGTGTCATATCGGCTATGCGTCGTGGCGATCTATCACAAATGTCGTTCGCATTTCGCACGGTCAAAGATTCTTTTAGTGCTGACGGTATGGTGCGTGAATTGCGTGAAGTGCAGTTGTTTGATGTTAGTGTTGTAACCTATCCTGCATATGAAGATACTATTGCAGAGTTACGTCGTGCTCAACCTGTTACCGTTGAAACGGCAGGTTCTTTGCTGGTGCGCAAGCGTCAGATACAAATAGCCCGCCAACGTTAGCCGAGCCACAGCCGACATCGTTAAGATGTCACTGGTAGGTTTCACTCGTCGTATTATCAACCCACGAGTTACTAGGAGAAACACAAAATGAAATACACGCAATTATTGAGTGAAAAACGCGATGCTGCGCTTGCGCAGGCTGAGCAGGTTACACAGATCGCTGTCGATGAAAAGCGCGATCTGACAAGTGGTGAAGACGAGTCAATCGCTCAAGTGCTTGAACAAGTGCGTGAACTTGATGAACAAATCAAGCGTCATGAAGAACTTGAAGCACGCCAGGCTGTTCTCGCTGAGACACGCAAAGACAAGCAATTCGAAGTGGCAGTCGGTGGCACAGTTGTGAAATCTGAAGCCCGCACCTACTCACCACAAGCCGAATCGTCATTCTTGAAAGACGCTTACGCAGCACAATTCTCAAACGATTATGCAGCACAACAACGTCTGTCTCGACACATGAACGAAGAAAAGATTGAACGTCGTGATGTTACTAGCGCAAATTTTGCTGGTTTGATCGTGCCACAATTCTTGACTGAGTTGGCAGCACCGTTTGCTCGTGCTGGTCGCCCATTCTTGGAAGTTGCTCGCAAACATCAACTGCCAAATCAGGGTCTGGTCATCAGTATCAGCAAAGTGACAACAGGTTCAGCAACCGCAGTTCAAACTGAGGGTGCTGCTGTGCAAGAAACAAACATGGATGACACGAAACTCGACGTCTCAATCGTCACAGTTGCAGGTCAGCAAAACGTTTCACGTCAGTCAATTGAACGTGGCACAAACATCGATTCGCTTGTTATGGCTGACCTGGTTAGCGCATACCACACGAACCTTGACAGCCTGTTTGTAACAACCAGTGCGACATCACTTACAAACGTGATCACACAGGTTATTACTTACACAGACGCGTCACCAACCGTGCCTGAGTTGTATCCGAAGTTGGCTGACGCAATTCAGCGCATTCAGACCAATTTCTTTGCTGGACCAAACTTCATTTTGATGCACCCGCGTCGACTTGCGTTCATCTTGGCAGCAATTGATGATCAGAAGCGACCATTGGCTGTGCCAGTGCCTAACTTCAACGGTCAGCCTGCTGTTGCTTCAGGTAACGGTGCGCCAGTTTACGGTAACTCAGGATACACAATCTTGGGTCTGCCAGTAATCACTGACGCGAATGTTATCACAACAAACGGTGCAGGTTCTAACGAAGATGTCATCATTTTCGGTAACACACAGGAAGCACACTTGTTTGAGCAGGGTGGTGGCGAGCCGATGATGTTGCGATTTGAGCAACCAAAGGCTGCTGAACTTGACATCACAATGATCGTCTACGGATACAGCGCATTCACTGCGAACCGCTATCCAAACGCGTTCTCATTGATCGGTGGAACTGGTTTAGTAACACCAACGTTCTAATCTAATCCAGGCATTGTTTACAGGTTGCTGACATCGTCATGGTGTCAGCAACCTTAGGCATATAAGGAGTGCTATGAACAAACAGATAGAAGCGTTGTTGCAAGAACGTGCTGGATACATAAGACGCAATCTGCCTAAACGTGTTGAAGCGGTTGATGCTGCGCTACGTGAGTTAGGTTTTGAACACAAATATATGACACCTGAGCCGTCGATAGAGACAACAACTGCTGAACCTGGTGTCGAACGTGCGACCATGCCTAAAACACGACGACGTAAAAACGGCTAAAAATGGCAATCACCAACGGATACGCGACATTGGCAGAAGTCAAAGCGGCGTTACGTATCACTGATTCTGCCGATGACGTGCTGTTAGAGAATGAAATTGAAAGCGCAAGTCGACGTGTTGACGGCTACTGTGGCAGATTCTTCTATCAGACATCATCAACTGCAATCCCTGTCTACCCGTATGATATTTACCGTGTCAATTTTCCAGCCGATCTACCGAACACGTCAGTGACGATCAAAATCGACACCAACGCCAATGGCACGTATGTGACAACGTTGGTGCAAGGTGTTGATTACATACTCGAACCAACCGACGCTACGATCAGAATGCGACCATATCGCAATGCACGCATGGTCGGCGGGCAGACGTTCCCCACATTTGTCGAACCATCGTTCCCTACCGTGCAGATCACCGCTGTGTGGGGCTGGAACTCGATCCCTGACGACGTCAGAGCAGCAACAATCTTGCTAACCTTGCGTCAGTTTGCACGACTGAACGCTGCTCTAGGTGTGGTCGGTTTCGCAGATATGGCGATCACGGTGCGTGCTGTCGACCCTGATGTGCGTGACCTGTTAGCACCCTTTGTGCTACATGGCATCGCCTGATGTCTGCTAACATATCGCAAATTGCTGCTGGGTTAAAAGTCAGACTGAACACGATCACAGGCTTGCGCACTTTCACCTATCAACCTGAACAGATACAGCCGCCTGTCGCATATCCAGTGTTAGACAGTGTTAATTACCACAAGTCATTCGGCAACGGTATCGTATCAACCGACTGGTCGATCTATATCATCGTCGGCAGATACACCGATTCACGTGCACACGAATTGCTTGACGGTTTTTTGTCTACCAGTGGTGCAAATTCGGTGATTACCGCTATCGAAGCAGACAAGACACTTAGCGGCACGGCTAATACGTTGATACTTAATTCAGGGGCTAGTATACAGCCGCAGACACAAGGTGACGCTGAATTTCTAACAGTGCGATTTTCGTGCCTGGTGTATTCTTGAAACTTGCATCAGTTGTGTTGGTGTAGGCTTTACAGTATGACAGCATACCGTATCCTTTCAGACAATTGCACACTTGGTAAACAAGGTGAGACGATCAGCGCAGATGATCTTAACGACGTCAACGTCGATGCGTTGCTCGACGGCGGGCATTTGGCTGAAGTAAATGTGAAAATCCCTAAACAAGATATGAAAGAGAGCGACAAATAACATGGCAGTTTTAGTTTTAACAGATGCAGTGATCACAGTCAATTCAGTGGCTTTGAGCGACCATTCGAACTCAGTGACCGTAACCTATGAAATAGATAGTGTCGAATCCACCGCGTTTGGCTCTACAGGGCATAAATTCGTGGGTGGGCTTCAAAATAACACTCTTGACATTGAGTTCATGCAGGATTTTGCAGCATCAAACGTTGAAGCGACGATTTTCCCGCTTGTCGGCACTTCGACAACAGTTACCGTCAAACCAACATCGGCTGCAACAGGCGCGACCAATCCAATATATACCCTGACTGGATGTTTTTTGGCTAGCCATACCCCTGTGGGATCGGCTATTGGAGAGATGGCAATGACCAGTCTATCGTTTACTGGCGGCGTCCTTACAAAGGCGATTGTCTAATTTAAGCACAAACATCAGAAGGGCTGATCATGAAAATCGCGTTGCAAGTCGAATACCTAGACGGCACAATTGAACCAGTCGACGCTGTGTTCGCCGATTTTGTCGGTTTTGAACGCACATGGCAGCGCAGTGTTGTCAAGTTCGAAACAGAGATGCGATTGACCGATCTTGCGTGGCTAGCCTGGTCAGCATTAACACACAGACAGAAAACCAAACTCAAATTCGACCCTGACTGGATCACAACTGTTGCACAGGTGATTCCACGTGATGAGAGTGAAAGCCCTTTAGAGAAATAACATTCGGCGATGATTCGGCACACTGGATGATCGCACATTTAGCGCACGAATACCACATCGCACCATCGGTTCTGTTAAATGAAAGCGAAGCGATGTTGAACACGATGTTGGCATACCATCGTTGGGTCGTTAAACAAGCCAACCGAAAGCGCAGATAGCAATGGCTGACGAGATCAAAGTAACAGGCATCAGCGAAACATTAGCATATTTAAAAGAATATGAAAAAGATCTGTACAATGCTCTGCGCAAAGACCTGGTGGAGAAATCGCAACCGCTTGCACAGTTGATCGGTGGCAAGTTCCCTGCTTCGCCGTTAAGCAACTGGCACACGTCAGGTGGGCGACGTGGTAAAAGTCGAATGCCACCGTATATCGGCTCTAAAGCGTCTGCTGGTGTGAAACCTGTTGCTGGCAAAGGGTCTACACGTGGCGGTGCACGTGGTTCTACTATCTTGCGTATACAGCAAATGGATGCTGGTGGTCAGGTGTATGATTCGGCTGGTGGTAGTGTAGGCGGGATAGGCACTGCAGGTGGTAGATTTGTGCGCAATCTAGACAGCAAACTGTCTACACAAAGCAAACCAGGCAAAACGAGATCGCGCACATTATATAAAGGTGTAAAAGACAACATGAATCTAGTCGAGCAAGACGTGCAAGAAGTCATCAAAAAGGTTGACGCACACACAACCAAAGCGATCAACGCTAGCACAGGGAGATAATCATGGCTGTTGGTATTAACATCATCTCAGATTTTGATGGCAAAGGCATACAGAAGGCTATAGCACAATTTAAGAAATTGGAGACTAGTAGCGAAAAGGCTGCATTTGTATTGAAAAAGGCGTTTCTACCTGCTGTCGCTGCGCTTGGTGGTTTAGCGTTTGCAGGTGTTAAGGCTGCGCAGGCTGCCGCACAAGATGAGATCGAACAGGCTAAACTGGCGCAGACTTTAGAAAAAGTCGTCGGTGCGACCAGTGCCACTGTTGCATCAACTGAGCAGTTGATTGAAACGATGTCTCGTGCTTCAGGCACTGCTGACACTGAACTGCGTGAAGCGTTAAGTTCACTCGTCATCGGCTCAGGCGATCTGACCAAAGCACAAAAAGGGTTGGCGTTAGCACAAGACATCGCCACAGCGTCGAATATACCGCTTGGTGCAACCGCTGATGCTCTCGCCAAAGCGTATGCTGGTAACTATAAAGCATTGCAAAAACTGTCGCCTGCGTTACGTGATCTGATCAAAGATGGTGCTTCAACAGAAGTTATCTTTCAATCGTTGAGCGATACTTTCGGTGGTGCAACCGCTAACGCAGCCACCACCGCTTCAGGCAAGATGAAGATACTGAAAAACAATTTCAGTGAACTTCAAGAAAGTATCGGTGCGGCTTTGTTGCCTGCGCTTGAAAAAGTTACTGCCGTATTGAGTGTCGTAGTTGGTTTCTTGGCTGATCACCAAACGACTGTGATTGTGTTTGCTGCTGGTATCGGTTTGCTTGCGGTTGGTATTATCGCTTTCAATATTGCTTTGAGTATTAGCACGATTGTTATGCAACTGTTTGGTGCTTCGGCTGCTGCTGCTTCGGCTGCTGCTGCCCCGATTGCTTTGATTGTGGCAGGCATTGTGATTGCGATGATCGCTGTTGGTGCAGCAGTTATTTATGCTTATACACACTTTGAAACTTTTAGAAAAGTAATCAACACGGTCATCAATTTTGTGATTGGGTATGTTGAGTTTTTGGTTAATGCTTACATCAAAGGCATCAACTTGATTATTGACGGAATTAATCTGTTAGTTAAAGCAGCAAACTTCTTTGGTGCAGGGCTTCCCAAGATCGCAAAGATTGGTGAAGTTGCGTTTGGTCGTGTGGGTGAAGCCACTAATCACACTGAGCAACAGTTAAAGAACCTTGAACGTCAAGCGATGAACACGGCTGGTGCTTTGCGCCTGGTTGTCACACCTGAAGCACAACTGAAAACACAATCAGATCGTTACACGGCTATCGCATTAAGTCTAGGCAAACTGGTTGATTACACAGGCAAAGGATACAAAGCGATATCCAGCGGTGGTGGTGTTGTCGAATCGGCTTCAGAGAAATTAAGCAAATACGTCGACGCGATCAAAGGTGTAACCACAGCACAGCGTGGTTTGCGTGATGCGAACAAACAACTGAACGATTCAAACAAGAGCCTGCTAGAGAAGACACAGGCACTTGCTGAAGCGCAAAAACGTTTCAACCTGATAACCAACGGATACGGTAGCGAATCGAAACAAGCGAAAGACGCTGACCGTGAACGAAGCAAAGCACAACGCGGATTAGAACGCGCCAACTACGGACTTGAACAAGCGGTGTTCGCTGTTAAAGACGCTGAAAAAGCGTTGGCTGATCTACGCAAAGACCCTGCTGCTACACCGCAAGCGATACGTGAAGCAGAGATCGCTTTGGCTTCAGCCAAACTGTCAGTCGCCGATGCTACCGATACACAGCACGATTCGACGCAAGCATTGACTGATGCACAACTGCGATTAGATGAAGCGATCAACGGTGCACAAGTCGGCAGCGAGACTTATAAAGACGCGGTGCTCGATCTAGTGAAAGCACAAAAAGACCAGGTCGACGCCAATGACGCGGTAACGGCTGCACTCGAACGTCAAACTGATGCGGTTAAAGCGTTGGCTGACGCTGAGGAAAAACGCCGTGACGCTGCTAAAGGTGTGCCTGCTGCTGCACGTGAAGCAGCCGATATCGCTGAAACTTTCAAGGGCATTATTGCTGATAGTGGTTTCACAACCCCTTTCACACAAGAACAATTAGATGATCTTGGTCGTGTTGGTCGTGGCGATTTTGGTATTCCGATGTTGTCAGAAAAAGAGATTGAAGAATTATACAAAATGTTTCCACCGATGTTTATGGCGAACGGTGGTGTGGTTACAAAAGCAACAAACATTATCGCTGGTGAGCGTGGTGCTGAAGCAATCATTCCGTTAGATCGTATGGGTTCATTCGGTAGCACATACAACATTCAAGTAACTGCTGGTATGGGTGCTGACGGGAAAGATATCGGCACACAAATTGTGAACGCTTTGAAACGGTATGAGCGAACGAACGGTGCTTTGCCTTTGACGGTGGCTTAATGGCTACCACACTCGCATCAGGTGAACAGATCACCGTTCTCGCTGAAGTCGGTTTCATCACCAATTTTTTCGTGCTCGACGATATAGATGCAGGTGTTTTAGATAACACACAATTCGTGCTCGATGGCAACCTGGAAGGCGTCGACATCACCGAATACTGTCAACAGGTGTCTATCACACGTGGCAGATCAGACCAGTTTTCACAGTTCAATGCTGGTCAATGCTCGATCACTTTGTTAAACAATGACAGACGGTTCGACCCGATCAACACCGCTTCACCTTACTATGATGCGGCGGCTGGGCGTTCAGGTGTTGTGCCACGCCGAAAAATTACGATCACATCAGGTGTGAACCATTTGTTCACAGGTCGTATCACCGACATCGACGTGATCTACGACTATCAGTTGAGCACGGTTCAGTTTACGGCTGCTGACGATTTCGTTTTGTTAGCAAACACTGTGGTCGAGAATGATGTGACACCTAGCGTCGAGTTGTCAGGTTCACGGGTTGATTTCCTTTTAGATTTGCCTGAGATCGATTACCCTTTGACTACACGTGACATTGACGCAGGGCAAACAACGCTAGGCGCATACCAAATCAATGCGAACACGAACGCTTTAACCTATTTGCAGTCGATCGCTACGAGTGAACAGGGTGCTTGTTTTGTGGCTGCTGATGGCAAACTGACTTTCACTGATCGGTTGTCTGCTTCGTTCGCACCGACTATGGCGGTGTTCTCTGACGCTGGCACAGACATACCTTACACAGCGTTACAAGTTATTTATGGGCAAGAGTTTCTGTATAACCGTATCCAGGCAACCGTCGAGGGTGGCACAGTTCAAGTCGCTGACAACGCCAGTTCACAAACAGAATTCGGTATCAGCACATTCGCGCTACCTGATCTGTTGCTTCAAAACGATGCCGCTGCTTTAACACTGGCAAACTATCTGGTGGCTTTATACGCTGAGCCACAGTATCGTTTCGATGATCTTGGGCTGATTGTTTCGGCTATGAGCGCAGGCGATCGCAACACGATTAACGCACTTGAACTGCAAGACGTCGTCGAGATCACCCGAACCTATACAACTGGCAGCCCTGCTTCAGTAACAGAACTTTATGCGGTTGAACGTTTAAACCATGTGATCACACCAGGCGAACATCGGGTGTCTATCGGTTTGTTCAACACTGAGGTGCTGTTTCAGTTGATACTCGACGACGTGGTGTTTGGTATTCTTGATAGCACGAACGCTCTTGCATAGGCTATACTTAGATCGTGCCTAACACCCAAGTCAAAGTTCCGTTGTTCGCATCAGCAGAGGTGCTGACCGCATCGAATATGAATATCAGCGCAGGCACAGGAATTCCCGTGTTTTCTACAACTGTTACTCGTGATGCAGCGTTCGGTGGTGCTGGCGAGAAACTTTTGGCTGAAGGACAGTTCGCATACATT
>Ga0181346_1000914_pt1 | contig 13073 bp, 14 predicted proteins | sample Su13VDMM15DN_FD_130100 | JGI IMG/M metagenome (GOLD analysis project Ga0181346, IMG submission 130100) | Freshwater viral communities from Lake Michigan, USA - Su13.VD.MM15.D.N | ecosystem: Environmental > Aquatic > Freshwater > Lake | place: USA: Michigan | collected 2013-07-15 | reverse complement strand
GAATATGAAATCACAGAGCCTTTGTTCTTGTCTCCTTTTAGTAGTGGTTTTTCTTCTAAATTAGAGCAGGGTTTTGTAAATATTAATCAGATGACAATTAATTTAAGATTTAAGAGTGACCTTGGTTATATTTGGTGCACTACTCCTTACAGAGGTCCAAAAGGAACCGCCTTTGATGCCGCTGCTGTTGTTACTAACGTTGCTGTTATTTTTACAAAAACCCCTAATTTATTAGTGACTTATATTTCACCCGATATTACTCAACCCATCCCCCCTATTCAAGTTCTAAATTATAGCAAGCCCCTTGTGTTTAAAAAGGACTTACCCCCTTTTGTTGGCGGTGTTATTACTCAAACAAGCGACAGTATTAAATTAAGTCAAATCCCCCGTAAGATGTTTTTATGGTGTGCGGTCGACCCTTCAAAAGCCCAAGGACAAAAATCAACATCACCAGACACTTTTGGAAAACAACCTTGGGTGACAACTGACACTTACCCAGCATTAGACAATATTAATGTCCAGTGGGCAAATCAGACCTCTCTGTTAGCAACGGCAACAAAACAACAATTATATGATATGTGTGTTATGAATGGATTAAAAAGAAGTTACACTCAGTGGAAGGACTATGTGGGCTCCGTTTATTGTGTTGAATTTGGCACTCAAATTGGTCTGTTAGATAGTGAGGCTCCAGGATGTGTTAGTCAAGCACAAATCCAAGTCACTAGCACTTGGCGGGATATCTGTGAAACTAATGCGGCTCTCCCTAAAAGACAATACACATTTTATATGATGTTTTTATTAGAAGGAACTTGCTCTATTACAGAAAACTCAGCTCGCGCTTTACTTGGTAATTTCACTCCCTCTGACGTTCTTAATGCTAAAAAGCAACCCCAACAGATGTCTATGGATTATAGTGATTATAATGGTGGTGGGCAATTCTTCACCAATCTTAAAAACTTCTTTAAGAAACTCGGAGGTGTAGGGCATAAAATTTTGTCTGGACCAATCGGTCAAGGTCTTAAAGTAGCATTCCCCGAAGCAGCTCCTTTTATTACGGGTGTTGATAAGGTAGCACAATTTGCGAGTGGTTCTGGTCGCCGCCACCGCCTTCGTTAAAGGTAATAACAAATAAATATAATTAATATAATCCTAATAAAGATATAAATATTTTATATATAAAGAATTATTATGAGTAAAATCGCTGAATTAATAAGAGCTGACAGACCTAATATAACAGATAGCAGTATTAAACAATATTTAGTTAATTATAAAAAGATTAAACAATTATTAAATACCACCGATGATAATTTAACTAAATTAAACGATACAGACTATTTATTAGGTAAAATAGATGAAATAAACAAAATGACAACTAAAAAAAATTTAATCACGACAATTTTAGTATTAGGCAGAGCAAATAAAAAAATGGATAAAACTATCATGGATATATATACAAATAAATTAAAAAGTTTTAACGATGAATATAAGAAAGAACAAGATAAACAAGAACTAACACCAAGTCAAAAAGAGTTATGGGTTGAATACGATGTTATTGTTAAATTATCTAATGATTTATTAAAACAAGTAAATAATTTTAAGAATAAAAAAGTCCTTGACGAAAACGAAATGAGGACTTTAATGGATTTAGTAATAATAAGGTCATATATTATATCTCCCGCCCGTAATGCCTATAGTGATATGAAAGTTGCTGAAGAAGAGTCTGACATTACCAAAAAACATAATTATATTTTACTTAATGAATATGGAAGTCCAAGTGAATTTATTTTTAATGTTTTTAAAAATGTTAAAACACTCGGACAAAGAAGAGTTAAAATTGACACAGAAACCGCAAAAATAATTAAATTATGGTTAAATCATAATACAACTGGGGACTACTTGGTCACCTTAAATGATGACCCGATGACAAGTCAATATTTAAGTCATTATTTGATGTCTATGTTTAAAAAATATATTAATAAACCAATTTCATCAAGTATGTTAAGGCATATTATGATTTCTCACGATTTAAGAAATACACCAACTATTAAAGAAAACGAACAAAAGTCAGTAGACATAATGAATAAATATCAACATAGTCAAGGTATGAACCAATTATATAGAAAAATAAGGTGAATAATTCATATATTTTTTATACTAATAATTCAAATATGATTAATGACCTATAAAAACTTTTCAAAAAAAAATAAAACCTATTTATATATATAATATAACTTTTTCAAAAAAATGAAAAGTTTTAAAAGAAATATTATCAATTATAAAATGGATAATACTGAAAGAAATCATCAAATTAATGAAGATAAAGAGGAGGCAGAAGTGTTAAATAAATTACGAATACAAATTAAAGAAAAATTAAATGGGAAACAGATGTTAGAAATGATGAATAATAAATGTAATTTGGTGCCTTATTCAACAGTAAAAAATTATAGAAGTATTGATGATTTATTGGGATATTATAAACAAGCGATTATATTGTATGAATACGAAGACAAAAGTGGACACTGGGTTGTAATGTATAGAAGTCCAAAAGGGCATCTTTGTTTCTATGATAGTTTGGGAAATAAACTCGATGAATTAAATAAAGATATTAATAAGTATAGGAAAGGAAGAGGTCTCCCACTTGTTAATAATGATTTATTAAATTTAACAGCATTTCAAAAAGTAATAAATAATACTTATCCTATTCAACAAGATAAATCAAATATTAATACTTGTGGAGCATATTGTGTAGCAAGATTAACATTAAAATCTTTAAATAATGAACGATTTAATAATCTTTTTAAAAATGGGGATGAATATTCACCCGATTATTTTGTAAGAGTTTATATTGATGGACTATAGTCTGAATAATAAAAAAATTCTATAATAACAATCAGAGCAAGTATACATTAATGGGTCGATAATAATAAACTCATTATCAATTTTTATAATCTCTCGTATTCTTAAAGGAGTAAAACAATGCTTAGTACCTATGAAATACACATTCTAATTCTTTGGGCAGCCATATTTTAATTATAGTCTATATACTTTTAAATAGTCTTTAAATATTTGATGCCCCAATTTGACATTCATATCTCTTAAAAGAAAAGAGCCCTCTGTCGAACGAGCGGACAAATAACCAACGGGCAGCGGATAATTAGACGGTCTTGTTTTTTCTTTTTCTTTCATAATGCGGTCAGCTATAACTTCTTTGGGGGTTTTATCAACCTTAAACGGTTTATTTTCATCATTAATAAAAGTAGTGGCAACACTTCTCATTTTAAATATAAAATATTTATATTTAAAATATTTATATTTAAATAATTAAAATATTATAATATAAATTAAATGTTGGTTCAAAATAATATTTCTCACGAAACAATAGACCATCGCTATTTAGATATAACTATTAACGGGTCAACAGATACATCAAATTTACAAGAAGCGATTTTTAGTTCAACTCGAGCAGTCCCTTATTTAAAGAAATGTAATGAATGGGAACTCGGTATTGTAAGATTTCAAGTGCCATCAACTTTTATCCCATCTTTTTTCTATAATCCTTTGTGGGAGGTGTCTTTATTTTATAATAATACTAAAGCAACAGCCTTTTTACAATACGACTTAGGAAGTTATAACACAAATTTGGGACCCTATGCTATTTTAAAACCTATTTATAATGTGTCAGACTTTATTTTGATGGTTAATAATGCTTATAAAGTAGCAGCTGGTGTTTTATCATCATTAGTAAGTATTTTAATTGACCCGCCTCAAATGTTATTTGATGCTGGAAGTGGTATAATTACACTATTAGCACCTAAATTATTTTTTGATGAAATTTTATCACTTGGTTATATAGGAATGAACCCTCCCCTTTATGAGTATTTTAAAAGCATAAGTGCTTTATATTATAAAGATAATAATCCAACTTATAATGGGTATTTTATATTTAGAGTCTATGAAACTTTAAATAATCAAGAAACATTTAATAGTATCGTATATTTAAAAATGGTTGGTGATGTCTCAACAATTGACAATTGGGAAGTTTTGACACAGATTGTTATTTCTTGTAATTCAGTACCAGTCACACCGGAAATGAGAGCAATTGGAAGTGGGGCGACTCCATTATTAAAAGCAATTTTAACCGATTTTAATTTTGTCGGTTTATTAAATAATAATTTAGATATACAATTTTATAATCAAGGTAATATTAGGTGGTATGATATGGTGTCAGCACACGAACTCTCTACATTTGATTTAGAGTTTAATTGGAAGGATGTCAAAGGCAATATTTATCCCATTTATATTGGGGAAAATCAAAGTGCAAATATTAAAATTTGTTTTAGAAAAAAGGGTCGTTTTGACAATTATGACGATAAACAGTCTTATTAAACTTATATTTATTAAAAATAAAAATTGACTTAAAGAAATAAATTTTAATTATTAAAATAATGATTGAATTAAGACCAATTAAGGTTGAAAATGGTGTTTATACTTATAATTTTAATGAGGCAGAGTTAGAAATTATGAATAGAGCACTCCGAACTCTAAAAATTCAAAGAGACATCTCACTTCAATGTATATCAGCAAAACGGGAAGCAGCAAAAGAGGAAGGCAAAACAAGAGGCACAAGAAAGAAGAAAGAAAATCTTATTTTATTGACTGAACCTTTAGAATAATATTAAAAATAATAATAAGAATAATAATAAGAATAAATATATATAAATATATATATTTATATTTTAAAATCTAAATGAAAAGGGCACAACATATAACCGAAATTATTTCTTATCATAAAAAAAATAATATCCCTTATGATATTAATAAACTTACAGACCTAAGTCTAGCAGACTTGAAATCATATATACACAATACAACAACACCAAAACAAGAACCACCAAAACAAGAACCACCAAAACAAGAACCACCAAAACAAGAACCACCAAAACAAGAACCAATACAAGAAGAACCAATACAAGAAGAACCAATACAAGAAGAACCAATACAAGAAGAACAAGACGAACAAGAAGAACAACAACAACAAGAAGAAGAAGAACCAAAACCAGTTATTAATAAAAGAGTTTCAATAAAAACAAAACCTGTAAATATTAATAAAAGAGTTGAAACAATACACACAAAATATTATGATACTGAAGAAGATGATGAATTTGACCACATAATGTATATTATTGATAGTTATGAAAATGACATCAAACAATTATTGAGTTTATATGATTTAAAAAATTTAAGACAAGAGGACAAGGATGTAATTTATGATACATATACAGCATATCGGGACGAATTAGATGAAGATATAACCCCCTATACATTAGACAAGCAAGTAAAAATAACATTAAGGTCTGTTATTAACCGAAATAGAAACATTATCCAAAGATACATCTGACCGCCTAATATTATCCTTATAATAAGTCGCCATATATTCTTTTAATTTATCTTTATTATTTTCACGATAAACTCTCTGTGCTTCAATTCTTATAAGTCTTCTGACTTCTTTTTCTTCATCCGTTAAAATTAGTGGTCTCCGTCCCATTATAAGTATTATTTTTATAAAAAAATTTATTCCTTTAAATCAATTTTTAATTTTAATAATTAAACTTTTCATTTTTTTAAAAAACCTATTTATATAACAAATAGGAGTGAAAATATAAAATGAAAAGTTTATATTTTGATTTTTTTGTATTTTGATTTTTATATATAAAATTCTTTTGTAATTCTTAATGTATTTTTATAAATTTTATTAAATATAATTACTAACCTATAATGATATATTATAATTATTGAAAATTATTTATAATCACTATTATTTATAGGAACTATGAAATAGAGACTAAGCACCACAAGTGACAGCACTAACAGACACATCAAGGTTGACATTCTTGACCTTGGTTTTTCTTGGTTTAGTCACTGGCATTCCATTTTCAACCTTATAAATAATCCACATCTCCTTAACGGCATCACGAGTTAAATCTGGATTATTTTTTTTTAGTTCCCGCTTCCAATTATTATATCTGTCTAATCCTTCTTTAATTTTTGTCATATCCTTCTTGGGTTTGTCTTCAACAACACCTTCAACAACTTCAACAACTTCTTTATTGTCACTCATTTTATCTTATCTTATTTTAAAATTATCTTATTAATTGTTTAAGTCATTTTAAAAAGTAAATCACTTAAACTAATAATAAGATATACTTTAAATGAAAAATCATTTCTTATTTTCTTATAGAGGTAATAAACGAGATGAAGTTGAAAAAATACACGAATATACTAAAAAATTTTATAATTTAGACAATATTGAGACTATTGTTGAGAATTATTGTGGGTCTTGTGCTTATTCTTTTTTTTTATCTACTTTATATCCAAAACGATTTAAATATGTTTTAAATGATAATGACGAAAGTTTAAATGAACTTATTAATCTTATTAAAAATGAAGATTATAATGTTATTAATAATAAAATGAATGAATTAATAAATAATTTTAATACATATACAGATGATGTTGAAAGAAAAAAGTATTACTTAACAATATGTGATAATAAGAATGTTGATGTATATAGTTTTTTATTTATTAATAAATACTATACAATTAGATGTGGTTTGTACCCTATGATGAATAAATATAAACAAATTAAACCATTTAAAATACAAGATATCCCTTTTTATAATTTCATTAATACAGAGAATATTGAATGGATAAACGGAGACGGAATTGAAACAACGAAAAAATATAAAGACGATGAAAAGACTTTAATGTTTATTGACCCGCCTTATATTAATACTTGTAATGATTTTTATGAAAACACGGATATGAGTATTTATGAGTATATATACGACAATAATATAAACGATTGGAAATGTTGTCCCGTTCTTTGTTTAGAAAATATATGGATTATTAAAATGTTATTTAGAGAAAATAATGTATGTATCCCATATAATAAACAATATCAAGGGTCAAAAAAGAAAACAACCCATATAATTATTACAAAAAAATAATTTTTAAACAATATTATAAAAATAAGATAATATATATATCAAAATGGCGAGCACTTCTTATTATGGCGGCGGAAGATTAAATTTTACTGGAGGGGGGTATTATGGCGGCAATATGTCAGGGGGAGGTTTATTATCAAATGAATATAAAAACCAAGTTAAAAAAAATTTTAAACACCTTTTCAACCCCAATGCAGTTATAAATGGTGGGAGTTCTTCTTATTATGGCGGTGGGGATAATACAACTGGTGGGAGCACTTCTTATTATGGCGGGGCAAATATGTCTGGAGGCAAGAGAGGAGGAAAAACATCGGGCACTGGTAATACAGCATTCATGGAGTGGGTCAATTGGAAAAAGGCAAAATATCCTAATGGAGGTTATACAAAAGCAGAGGTGTCAAAAGCTTGGGCGGCACATAAAAAGAAGATGGGAATTAAAACAAAAAAATAAAAATAATAAATATATAATATAATAAAAATATAAATATTAAATAAAAATATTTAATATGTCTAATTATGCTGGAGGCAGATTTAGTGAAGAAGCAAGAGAAGGGCATAAACATTATAGAAAATGGGTAAATAATCCTCAAGGACAATCTTGGAAAGCATACAAAGAGGCAAATTTTGAGGAGATAGCAAGTGCTATTCAAAAGAAAAAGAAATATATAAATGATAATAGCACAAGTAATAGAAAACAAACCAGAGCAGATAGAGAATTTTTAGAAGAGAGCTTTATTAAAAATAAACCTTCACTCGCTAAAAAAATAGCATCAAGAACACGGACAGAATATGAGGAGGAATTAGACATCGAAGATGCCAGAGCATCAAAACACAGCAGACAGCGAAAACAGAAAATAATTAGCGATGATTTACACAAATCTTATCCTATAATTAAAGAAAAACAAGACATAATCATAGATAAAGAGCATTTTATTAAGCATTATCGCAATAAAAAACAAACCAAATTAAATCGTAAATATGGTATCTATAAAAACGGAAAACCCAAAAAAAGAGCTTATTTAACTATTGATGAAAAAGGATTTTTAATGGATTGTTATAAAAAAATGATACCACCTAAATTAAATTATGATGATTTATATTTACCAGGATATATAGAAACGGGAACAACAAAAGAAGGAATAAAAGGAACTTTAAAAAGAAAACCTAAAGACGATGATGAGACAAAAGGAACAAGTCGTAAAAATTACACTAAAGTAAAAACTTATAAATCAAATATACAAGAACAAAAGGAACAAAAAGAAGAACAAGAGGAGGAGGAAGACCCAATATATGATGAAGAATATAAAAACTATAGTGAGCACAATTATACAGAAAAACAAGTAAAATTAAGATTAGGATTATTAAAACAAAGAGCAAAAGAAGCAGACAGAGCTTTTGAATTAGCAAAAAGGGCGGGAAATAACGAAAAAGCACAACATAAAAAAACATTACGGGACATTAAACTCAAACAAATAAAAGCAATAGAGGATGTTTTAGAAAATGAATTTTGAGAGTAAATATTATAAAATTCTTTAGTAATTCTTAATGTTTTTTTATAAATTTTATTAAATATGATTACTGACCTATAATGATATATTTAAAAATAAAACTTTTCAAAAAAATTTTTCACTCCTATTTGTTATATAAATAGGTTTTTTTTATTTTGAAATGTTTAATTTTAATAAATAAAAATTGACTTAAAAGAATAATTTTATATAATTAAAATATGAAAATTAACTTATATAAAATGAATAAAATACCATTAAAAAGGATGGTATTAAATAATAATTTTGATGGAACAATTGAAAATTATTTTTCAGATTGTTGCTTAAGGATAGAAGATAGTGAAGGAGATGAGACATCATTATTATATAAACATTATATTGAATGTTGCCAACTAAATAATAAAAAGGTATTATTTACAACACAAAATAAATTTACTTCTTATATTAAAAAAAATTTTGACACAAATATTAGAAGTAATAAGACCAGAGTTAATAATATTTATTTATTAAGAGATACTGAAAAGACTGCTGAAAATTTACCAAAAACCCCAATTAAAAACCAAACCCCAAAAATTAAAACCCCAAACGATAATTTTTCAACTAAAATTAACGAAATTTATAATCAAGAAACCGAAATGCCATTTAATAAGAATTATATATTTGATAATAATCAAGTAATTATTGACAATAGTCCAAGAATAAAAACAATTGAAGAATTAATAGGAAAAAACAATTTTAAATGGTCTTTAGGAGTTAAAGCACAGATGGGAATGGGTAAGACACAAGAGTTGTTTTCATATGTTAGAACAAATAGAATTGAAAAAATATTGGTTGTTAGTTTTAGGAAGTCTTTAGTTGCTAAACAATTTAATGACCTTAAAAATGAAGGGTTTTTTATGTATAACGATGAAAGATTTGAAAGTGGAAAAATTGTAGGAATACCAAAACTAATCGTCCAAATAGATAGTCTCCATCGTATTTATGGGCATTATGATTTGTTAATATTAGATGAAGTCAGAAGCATTACAGAACAATTAGTTATTAACACTAAATCAACAACAAAAATGAGTTGTATTAGTGCTCTAATTGAAAGAGTAAAGCAAACACCGATGTTATATATTGCTGATGCTTTATTAACTGAAAATGATGTTGAATTTTTTAATAAGTGTAATAGAAATTTTTTAATATATAATAATACTTTTAAAAGACACGAAGGAAAACATATGTCTTTTATTGAGGACAAAAATATAATGTTAAATAAAATGATTGAAGATGTTGAAAATCAAAAAAGATTTATATTAACAAGTGGATCAAAAGAATATGCGACATCAGTATATGAAACATTAAGTTCTTTATATGAAGACCTAAAAATAAAAATATATACTGGAGGGGCACAAAAATACACAACAGACCCAACAGAAGAATGGGACAAATTTGATGTTGTTATTTATACAAGCACTATTAGTGCGGGCAACTCTTTTGTTAAAACTCATTTTGATAATATATATGGTTATTATCCCGTGATTTCTAATAGTGTAGATATAGCACTCCAAATGTTATTTAGATGCCGTATTTTTGAAAACTTATTTATTTGTATCGAAACCAGAGGAGACAAACAATTATTAGATGCTGAAAATTTAGACGAAGTCAGACAATTATTAATTAAAAAAGATAAACTTGCTCACAAGGATTTGAAAATTTATGCTGAAGAAGTTTTTAATATTAAATCTTCAGTAATTAATAATGAATTAGACACAACAGACCCTTATTTTTATTTATATAGTGGTGTTATTAATAGGATTAATTTAGGCAAAAAATATTATTTACAATATTTAATTACTAATTTAAAATCGATGGGAGTTGAATTATCTAATATATATGATAATTCACATTTATCATTAAAAGACCAAGAAAATGTCTCAATTATTCAAGAAAATCTAAAAGCAAAGAAGACAGAACACGAGGAAAACCGTCTTAATAAGATTAGTAATGCCCCTAATATTACTAAAGATGAATATATTAAATTTCAAGACAAGTTAATGAAAGATAATTTAACAGAAGACGAGTTCAATTCTTGTAATAAATACACTATTAAACAACATTATAAAATAACAGCAGAAACCATCACAACCGATTTTATATTAATGGATGAAGAATACCGCAGAAAGTTAGACAGAATTAATAACATTATTAATAATTTTAATGACTATGACGAAAATCCAATCCAAAATATAGCAGATAATTTAAATAAACATCTTGACAATCCATTTTATAAACACGAAATCACAAATGAAGTTAATGTTAAAACATCTTATAAAGATTTAAGTGGAAGATTAAAACAGACTGAGAGGTTATTTAATACACAAAAAATATTTAAACTATATAATATATTATATTCAGTATTAAATAATTCATTACAACACTCAGACCAAAATGGAAATATTCAAAATACTATTTATAACGAGATATTTTATGATGAAAGTCCTAAATTATTTAATTTTAATATGAATGCTGTTATTTTGGAACTTTATGACCGCATTAAACCTTATAATTATCTAAAAGGATTGCCTAAAAGAATAACTGAAGAATATGACGAAAAAGGACAGAAAGCATACGGAAAATTTAAATTAAATGTTTTAAAATGGATTAATAAAACATCCGATGAATTATTAGGGATTACTTTTAAAAATGTAGGTAAAACCGAAGAAGGCAGAAGAAATTATTTAATTAATAGAGATTATACCCTAATAAATATAGGGGATACAAAATTTAAATATGCTATTCATACAGATTTTAAAGATAAAATAACATTTAATCCAACTTATATTGAACGATGTCAAATAGTTGAAAAATCAAAGGAGACAATTAATAATAATATTGATTATTCAAATCAACCAACATTTGCTGGAATAGAACCAACAAATAAAAATTTAATTAAAGTTTAAAAATGAAAAGTTTAAATATTCATAGGAACTATTTATAGAGACTAAGGTCAGTAATCATATTTGAATTATTAGTATTAAAATTTATTACTAATTATAAAAGAATTTATATAATACTAATTAAATATTAATAATATTATTAATTAAACTTTTCATTTTTTTGAAAAAGTTATATTATATATATAAATAGGTTTTTTTAAAAAAATGAAAAGTTTAATTTTAATAACAACCCCCCTCAAAAGGTATATTATATATATATAAATATATATAATGCCATTAAGTAAGAAGAGAAAAGAACTGGAACAACTTGGAGTTAATAAATCAGACTCCGAATTTGTTGCCGACTATGAAAACACATTATTAAAAAGAGTTGATGAACTTGATTTATTATATAAAAGTTTTAATGATGACGAGGAGAAAATTAACGATGATGGAGAAACATTAGAACAAATACGAGCAAAAATAAAACATATAATATGTCAAATAATCACATATACTTGGTTAATATATAAAACTAAACAAAATATAAATGGATTTAATACATCTTATAAATTAGATTTGGATTTATACGATGGAGTGAGTTATAGAGACTATTGGGACAATTTTCTCCCTTCTTAAACTTTTCATTTTTTTGAAAAAGTTTAAATATATATATATATATATTTGAATTATTATGATTAAATTTACTGACTAATTATACAGTTTTTTTTATTTAAAAAAATAAATAACCTATTTAAATGCCAGCATTAGTTGTTAAAAAAGTCAGAAATAAAAACCTATATAATTTAGTTGATGAAAGTGATGGAAGAATAATCAAATCATTTGATAATTTACAAAAAGCAAGAGACGAAAGAAGAAGATTAGAAAAAATATTTATGGCACAATATAAAAAATAATAATAATATAAATGATTATATTTATATTTAAAAATATAAATATATTATGACCGAATATTTAACAACAACGGGCATTAAAAAATGGATGAAGATAGGGGCAACCGAGGGGAATTTCTTAAATCTTGTTGCCGAAACATTAGAAGTGACTGATGGCATTATACTACCCCCCAATTTTGATTTAAAGGATGTAAATATAGAAAATCAAAATAATATAGGTGATGTTTATATTAAACCAACAACTGGAGTCCCTTTTAATTTAAAAACACCAACTACTGGAAATGTTGGTGAAGTGTTGAAAACCAATGGAGTGGGTGGCACATTTTGGGGAGTGCCTACTGCTATTGGGTCTGGGATTGTTTATAATGGGACACTACCTATACCACAAGGACAACACACAATAATCTCTGTTGATGGTTTAGAAGTTTCACAATCAAAATTAAATGAAAGTCTATTAAATTTAGATGTTGATGGGTTGAATATTACAAATATAAACGAGATATATGCTAACCAAATAAAAAATATATCGGGAAATGTTCTAAATTTTAATACAGATGATAATATTACAATATTAAATAATCAAGGGTTATTATCAACTAAAACAATATTTACAGAAGACCAAGAATTAGTCACAAAAAAATATGTTGATGATGCTATTGATGATATCCCAACAATCAATCCAACACTTCAAGAGGTTTATAATAATTCATTAAATCCATCTGAAGTTGT
>Ga0181346_1000912_pt1 | contig 13086 bp, 14 predicted proteins | sample Su13VDMM15DN_FD_130100 | JGI IMG/M metagenome (GOLD analysis project Ga0181346, IMG submission 130100) | Freshwater viral communities from Lake Michigan, USA - Su13.VD.MM15.D.N | ecosystem: Environmental > Aquatic > Freshwater > Lake | place: USA: Michigan | collected 2013-07-15 | reverse complement strand
CAATGGACGAGCCCCATACATGTCATCAAACCCAACCTCAGAAATCATATCGACAAGTGAGTCATCAAATATTATATTATATTTAAGACCCGTTAATCTTTCTTCCCATACCATCAGTTAGATGACCGTCATCCAACACTTGTAATAATGTTGAGAATATGTCTTTGTTTGCTTTTTCAATCTCATCAAACAAAATTACTGAGTAAGGTTTGTTTTTAACTTGTTCGGTTAATTGTCCTCCTTCATCATAACCAACATATCCTGGAGGTGCTCCAATTAATCTTGAGATACTATGTTTTTCTTGATATTCAGACATATCTACACGAATCATATTTTCCTGACTACCAAACATTTGTTTTGCTAATTGTTTTGCTAAGTAGGTTTTACCCACACCTGTTGAACCAAGAAAAATAAATGAACCAATTGGTTTATTAGGGTCTTTGATGCCTAATCTGTTTCGTCTTATTGACTTAGCGATTTTCATAACCGCCTCAGATTGCCCAATAACTTTATCAGATAAGTTTGTCTCCATTTCAGACAATAATTTAGTTTCATCCGCATTTAGTTTACTGATAGGGATTTTGGTCATATTTGAAACAACCTCATAAACCAATTCAATAGAAACTTCTTTCTTCTTAACTAAAAGTTCATCTTCAAATTTTTTCTTCTCAACATCTAATTTATTAAGAATACGTTTTTCTTTATCACGTAAATTTGCGGCTTCTTCGTAATTTTGTTTTTTAACAACATCAAGTTTTTCAATTTTAACATCTGTGGCCGCTTGTTTTAATTTTTCAATAATCTCAGGCATTTTAATTTCAACCTGACATCTTGCACCAACCTCATCAATAATATCAAACGCTTTATCAGGGAACTCTCTATCCGTGATATATCTTGCGGCCAAATCAACGCATACAGAAAGTACTTCATCAGTATAGGATACCTTATGGAATGTTTCGTACTTATCTTTAACATTTTTAAGAATCTCTAATGTTTCTTCTTTTGTTGAAGCGTCAACAATAACTTTTTGGAAACGTCTTTCTAACGCTCCATCCTTCTCAAAGTTTTTACGATACTCATCAAGAGTTGTAGCACCAACACATTGAATTTCTCCACGAGCAAGTGCTGGTTTAAAGATATTTGACGCATCTAAAGAACCTGATGAATTACCCGCCCCAACTATAGTGTGAATCTCATCAATAAACACAATGATATTTGGGGCGTTTTGTAATTCCTCAATAATTACTTTCATACGTTCCTCAAACTGACCACGATATTTTGTACCCGCAACTATTGAAGTCATATCTAACGATACAATTCTTTTATCCATTAAATTTCTTGGACATTCTCCATTAAAAATTTTAATTGCCAATCCTTCTACAATTGCAGTTTTACCACAACCAGGCTCACCAATAATAATAGGGTTGTTTTTCTTTCTACGAGAAAGAATTTGGGCAATCCTCGTAATTTCTCTCTCTCTACCAACAACAGGGTCTAATTTACCTTGTTCGGCTAATTTAATTAAATCTCTACTGAAGTTATCCAACACAGGTGTTGAAGAGTCAGATATTGATTTAGGTGGGTTATTCTTCCCCCCGTTGTCCACAGATTCTATCATATTTTGTTTTTAGTTAATTATAAGGATTAATTTTGTATTTTCAACTACAGGAACAAAGGTAAGAAAAATATCTAAATTAAAAAATTTAATTTTTGGTTATATTTATGAATATGATAAAACACTATACCAAATATATTGAGACTCTTGGTGCCGACGAAGAACTTATAGAAACCTATAAGAATCTTAGACAGGCCTTTCAAAGAGAAGGATGGTCAGAAAAAGATTTAAAAAGCCCACCATACTACCCTCAAGATATTATGAAGAACTTTCAAAGGTTTAGTAGTTTACATTCAAAATTATTCCAAGAATTAAAAAGTTTTTTTCCTGATATTGACCACAATGAATTTGTTGATTATCTTAGTGGTAAATTACAAATAATAGATTCAGAAACACCTTTATAAAATGGCAGTAAAAAAAGAAGAGATAATCGGGACGAAGATTATTAATGAGATTGACTCAAGTAACTTAGTAAAAACTGAGTACGACACCGAAACCAAATTAATGGTGGTGGAATTTAAAAACGGTATGAAATATCAATATGATGCGGTACCTCATGAGGTTTACACAAGATTTAGAATGAATGAATCACAAGGTAAATTTTTTAACACAGAAATTTCTAAAAAATACAAATATACTAAACTTTAATTATTATCAATACTCGACTATTTATTATTAATGGGCGATTTAAAAAGTATATTAACTAGTTTTCACGTACAAGACGAATTAAATCCTAAGATTTGGGATAATTCTATGGAGAAGATGTCACCTAAAGTTAGGTCACGTCTACTTCAGATTGCTTATGAGTTTATAGAGTTTTTAAAAGTAGATATTGTTGTATCAGATGTTATAATGACTGGGTCATTATCAAACTATAATTGGTCAAAATTTTCAGATGTTGATTTACACATTTTAGTCGACTTCAATCAGTTCTCTAAAACTGAATTACCTTTATACGAAGAATTATTTCAATTAAAAAAAACCATATATAACGACAAACACGATATCAGCATCTACGGATATGAAGTTGAGTTATATGTTCAAAATGAAATTGAGGCTCACTTTAGTAGTGGGGTATACTCGGTTTTATTTGATAAATGGGAAAACAAACCTAAAAAAGAAAATATTAAAATTGACCTTGAATTGATTAAAAACAAATCAAAAAAATGGATGAGAATTATTGATGGGGTTATTGAAAATGTTAAAGATGAGTCTATTGACGAGGCTAAACAAATAATTGACAAATACAAGAAAAAACTTAAAAAGTATAGAACTTGTGGGTTAGAAGAGGGTGGTGAATATTCGGATGAAAATTTAGTTTTCAAAGTCCTAAGAAGAAATGGGTATATTGAAAAGTTATATCAATATAAAGATAATTATATTGATAAAAAATTATCCCTGAAGGAATCATCCACCAATATCGGAGGTAATTTTAAAACTGATTTAGAAAACGGGCCAAAAAATCACGGTAGTAGAAAATTAGGTAATTGGCAATCAGATAACGCTTGGGATATTTTCGCACCTCCCAATACAGTTGTTAATTCATATACTAACGGTACTGTTACTAAAATTAGAGATACAGGAAAAAATTCTGGAAAAATTTTTGGAACACAAGTATCAATTAAAGGTGCTGAGGGATTTCCCAATATTTTTTACACTCACGTTAAAAATGTAAAACTAAAAATTGGTGATACTATTAAAGTTGGTGATTATATTGGTGTTGTTTCTGAATGGGTTGGACATGATACAATGACTCACGTACACATAGGTTTACCTTATGGTGAACATATAAGAAGTTTATTAAAAAATTCTGGAAAAATTTTTACTAATAAAACAAGTACTGACTATAATATTGATAGTAATGACGATAAAAAAAATTCCGAGAATCCTGTCATTACCAAAGGTAGTGAAGAAAATACGGTTATTACCAAAGATATTAAAGGAAAGGATGAAGAAGTTAATAGTTGGTTAGCCCCATTATTGGCGGCATTAGGATTTAAATAAATGACTGAATTATGTTAGAACGATAACATTTTTGATTCTGAATATATTTATAATATAAATTAATTTTAAAAAAAACAAAATAATGGGAAACTTAAAACCAATCGGAAGTGAAAAATTACAAGGTATGGACAAAATCAACCGTATCATTGAGATTTCTAGATATAATGAAAATATGCCGATAGTTGTAAATGAAGATAAATCAATCGAGTATATAAAGACTTTATCTGACGGAAACAATTATCAAATTGTTAAAGAAAAAAACGGATATGTGATTAAAAAAACACTAGCCGAATCTGCGGGTAAAAATGATTACTTAGAACCAATGAAAAATAGAAAATACTATTCTTCTTATTCACAAGCATTCAAACGTCTTAACTTAATTGCAAAAGAGGTTAATGTTAACGAAGGGTATGAATCAAATGTTTCATTATTTGGTGAGAGTGATGTAGATGAAAAAGCAGCAACAAAATACATTTTAAAAATGGGGGAAACTAAGGAACAAACGGCACCTGCTCCCGCACCTGCTCCCGCACCTGCTCCTGCACCTGCTCCCGCGCCTGCACCTGCACCCGCACCAACAGATGACTTAGGTATGGAAGATGATTTAGGTATGGAAGACCCTGAAGGTGAAGAAATGGAACAACCTGAAGAGGATGAAGTTATAACATTAAAAGTTATTCAAAAATTGACAGGTAAATTAGCTCAGAAATTAAGGGCTTTCCAAGACTCTCAAGAAGATGAAGAACCAATGACCTCTAAAGACATTAAATATGTTGTTAATTCTATATTATCGGCATTAAATTTAGAATCTTTAGACGAAGAAGATAAAGAAGATATCTTAAATAAACTTGAAGGTGTTGAAAATGATGAAGAATTTGGTGGTGAAGAAATGGATATGGAAGAACCTGACGGTGAAGAAATAGGTATTGAAGAACCTACTGGTGAAATGTCTGAAAGTGATTTTGATATGGACGGCCAAGAATTTGATGATAATTTATATGGTGAAGGTGGATATGAAGAAGAAGGTGGATATGAAGAAGTTGGTGAAGGACATAACCATTACTCAAAAATTAAAGGTGTTAATCCAAAACATGGTAAACACATGGAAGATGTTATTGAAGGACTTTTTACCGAATCTAAAATTGATAATATATTAAAAAAATACTTTAAAATTGAGGAAAACGAAAAGAATTTAATTAAAGAAAATAAATTAAAAACTATTAGTAAAATTAAAACTGTTTCTGAAAGTATTTCTCAAGAAGTTGCATCAACTAAGTTAGTGTCCAAATATCCTAACGCAAAACTTGTTGGAAAAACAAACCACAAAAATTTAGTGTTTGAAATGAACAATAAACAATTTCGAGTTACTGTTAAAGGTCAGATACTATAATGATTTATTTAATATATGTTAATGAATTAGGTCCTAATTATAAGGGTGATAACATATATGAATTTATATTTTCTGATAATTTAGAAAATATATGGGGGGAAAACTGGGAATCAAAACCGTCTAACGGTTACCCACTACCACCTGATTTAGAATTCATACGAAAAGTAGGGACTCTAAAAAATGACCAAGTTACATTATCAGTAATCCAAAATTCTGATAACTTCTCAATGTTGGATTCTATAGATGGTGTAATTGCTTTAGCTTGGGAGAATGAGAGTGACGAGGTTGATTTTGACCGTCAAAAAAGATTAGTGTTTAGATTCGGTGACGAAGAGACCACTGTCAAAGATAAATTATATGAACGTGATATCGTTTTAGAATTTGAAAAAAAGGTTGTCTATGAAAACTAACCAAAAACAATTAAAATTAATACAACACGGTCTAAGACCATCTACGGTGACTAATTTATCTGAGTCACAAGTTAACTCATTATACAGAAGACTTACCGAATCAAAAAGTAAAAAATGTGGTTGCGGTTGTGATAAAGAAACTTGTACTTGTGGACCCGATTGTAAAAAATGTGATTGTGGTAGACAAAAAAAAGAAACTAAAGAAGACACTAATGAAAAAGTGATGGTATCAGGTAAAAACACTGCTGAAGTTGAAAAGCTTAAACAAACAGGTACAACATTTGAAGTTTATGAAGACACAGATTCTGAAATGGAGTGGTTAATGAAAGGTGATACTCAGGACCCTATTCAAAAAGGACCTACGGGTGATGGTGACCCTGATTCATTACAAGAATATAAAAATCTTGCAGAGAAATTTGAATCTAAAAAACAACAAAAATATTTCTTTGCTAAGTGTGGTGATGGTAAAACAAAAGAACAGAAGAAATGGTGTAAAATGGCCGAAGAATTTGCCGACAAAACAAACTTTAAAAAATTACCTGAAAAGAAAAAAACAGAAGCGAAAGAAAGTGGTTTAAATAATTTAGTTAATAAAGTTTCTGCGGCATATGCGGGTGGTGTAAAAAATAAGTTGAATTCCATGTCTCCAAGCGTTACCTTTGGTGAAAATGAAATAGAAAAAAAAATTATGAAACTAGTTGAAAAACATATTACACCAAAAATGACTAAAAGGGAATTCCTTAATTTAGTTAAAGAACAAGGCCCTAAAACGGCTCCATCAACACCAGGGGTTAGACCTGATGTTGATACCCCAACAAGACCATCAAAACCTGGAACACCATACCTACCTAAACCAGGCGTTAAACCTGCACCTAAAGCCAAACAAAAGGTGCCAAGTTGGTTGTCATTTAAATCATTAGGAATTAAATTAAAGTAAGAAAATGAGTCTAAATCCAAATACAGAAAAAAACCTAAAAGTTAAAAAATTTTTAGAAAAAAAATTAGTTAGTGAAGGGTTAACTAATAATGAACGTAGTCTTTTAAGTGAGTTAAAAAATAACTTAAAAGAAGCGCCTATTGACTATGAAGGGTCTGAAAGAATGGAACCTAATATTGAAAGAAAAATTACGTCAAAAGAGACTCCTTACAATAACTTTCCTGCAATCCCTAAAATGGATAAGGATTATATTGAATTAATATCATCAAAAAGATTTAAAGATTCTGTAGATAAAGTTAGAAGAGCCATGGGTGACACCAGAGTAATCCAAGGGGGTAATCCATTAAATAATTTAATGATGACCGCGATGCAATCGTTACAAACAGTTGTATCAATTCAAATGGAAAACAAAGAAGTTTTAGAACAACTTGCCGTTGATTTAGTTATTAAAGAGATGGGTATTCCTGAAGGAGCAATGCAGTTTGACGCTAAATTAGTTATGAGACCTATGGGTGCGGCAGAAGGAATGAAAGAAGAACCTGAAATGCCTAGCGAAGAAGAAATCGAAGAGTTTATGGGTGACGCCGAAACATTTGATTTAGAAAGAGCTAAAAGAAGATTTATTAACTCACTTATTCAAGGTGCGGCGTTTAAAGGCGGTCACATGTTTAATTTAGTTTCAAGAGAACTTAATGATATTGACTCTAGATTAATGAATTTATACACCGTGTCACAATCTTTAATGGAACACGCATATTGGTTATTCCCTGATATGGAAGGAATGGCTGGTGGCGGTGGTGGTGGTCAAATGGGACAATCAGAAGTTGATACCGAAACTGACCCACCAACAGTTAAAGCAAGAGCAATGACATTCCCGCTTTTAATTCATGAATTAGTTAAAGGTATTTACGAAATATTTGGTACTCACGGTTTACCTGATGACCCAAAACAACAAGAAATGATTATGAGTGCTGAAGATACTTTACCGGCAGAAATTTGGGATTCTCGATTAGGTCCAATTTTTTGGGAAAAATTCTTACAAGCTTATCCAATCGAATTGTTTGATGAAGATATGAAACACATCCAACATTACTTATTTATGAGATTTTCTAAATTAAATGCTGAAGAATTTTTTAGAGTTGCTAAACTTATACTTTCAGGTGACCCACAAGGAACTCAATTTATTCAGAGGATGGTTAATGAAATTGTTACTGAATTGAAAGAATATGACGCGGAAGAAGCGTTGAGTGGCGGTGACGATGAAGATGACGATGAAGGATTTGATGATTTCTTAAATGGACTAGGATTATCGAGACCAAAATAATGAAACATGTTAAATTTATCCAAAGAACAGGTACTAATCGAGTACGTAAAATGTCATAAGGATGTAAAATACGCGTTAAGAACTTATCTACAAACCTACGACAATACAGTTTCTAAATACGTACCATTAGAATTATTTCCTGACCAAGCATCATTACTTGAAGATTACGAGAATTATAACGAAAACATCGCCCTAAAATATCGACAAGCGGGAGTATCTACAGTTACCGCCGCTTGGGCTTCGATGAAACTTTCTTTTGCTAAAAAAAATAAACCCGAAAAAGTTCTTATAATTGCTAATAAACTTGATACGTCATTAGAAATGGCGAACAAGATTAGAGCCTTTGTTGGTCAATGGCCAAGTTGGGTTGGGGTTGACTTTGCAGTTGAAAAAAACTCACAAAAACATTATAAATTAAATAACGGTAGTGAGGTTAAAGCCGTTGCAACATCTAAAGATGCCTTACGTGGATTTACTCCTACAATACTTGTATTTGATGAGGCGGCGTTTATCGAGGCCGACAGTGATTTTTGGGCGGCTTGTATGGCGTCCCTATCTACAGGAGGTAAAGTAATTGTAGTCTCAACGCCAAATGGTTATGACCGAATTTATTATGAAATATACGACCAAGCATTAAGAAACATGAATGACTTTAGGATTACTGAAATGTATTGGTTTCGTGACCCTCGTTATACAAAAGATTTATATTTAGTTAAAACCGAGGATATGATTCACTATCTTTTAAATAAAGAAGAGTACAGTGAAAAAGATATACTTAGTTGGTCACATATACCAGCATCCGAAAGAGATTATAGTGAACTAAAAAAATTAATGGACCAAGGTTATAAACCTTGTTCTTCTTGGTTTGAGGCGATGGTTAAGAAATTAAAATATGATAAACGTAAAGTATCTCAGGAGTTGGAATGTAACTTCTTAGGTTCAGGTGATAACGTATTTGATTCTAAAATGTTACAAACTATTAGAGAAAATTCTATTACAGAACCCAAGAATAAAATGATGGGTAATGCTTTATGGATTTGGAAAGAACCTGTTGTTGGTCATAAATACATTATGGGGGTTGACGTATCTCGTGGGGATAGTGAAGATTTTAGCTCCTTTCAAATTATTGATTTTGATGAGAGAGAACAGGTTGCGGAATATGTTGGTAAATTACCACCAGATACTATGGCGGAAATTTGTTATAAATGGGCCAACATGTATTCATGTTTTATTGTAATTGATATTACAGGTGGGATGGGTGTTTCCACATCAAGAAAATTACAGGAAATGGGTTACAAAGACTTATATGTTGATGGTGTCGATACGGCTAATAAGTGGAAATACGATGCCAAGGCACATGAAAAAATACCAGGGATTAACTTTAACAATAAAAGGGTTCAAATTATCGCGTCATTTGAAGAGGGGATGAGACATGGATTTAAAATTTATAGTTCAAGACTTTTTAATGAAATGAATACGTTCATCTACATTAATGGCCGTCCTGACCACCAAAAAGGACATCATGACGATTTAATTATGTCGGTGGCTATGGCAACTTACGTTGCCGAGTCTTCATTTAGTAATTTGACTAAGGTTGTTGAGCACACTAAAGCGATGATTGAGGCTTGGGCGGTTAATAATAATGACCAAACATCAAAAAAATTAGAATTTAATCCTGTTATACCGCACATGTCTGAAAGAATTAATCAGTATAACAGTCAGAACATGTCTAGAGAAGATTATCAAAAGTATGGTTGGTTATTTGGCGTTAGATAATATTTATTAATAAAACATCACATGGGATTAACTTCTAGAAAAAAATCGGGGAATAAGATTAATGGTAGTAAATTAAACGTGCCTGGTCAGGGTATTAGTAATGTTAAACCTGGTGGTGATAATAAAATAAACCAACAAAAAGGTGACCCTAACAGAAAAAAAGGTAATCAAAATTAACTATTTAATTATAGATAATTAGAATTAAATTTATTACATGGAAAATAATCAAAATAATCAATTTACAGTTTGGCAGAGGTTATCCCAAGCTTTTGGGCCTAACGCCTTGTTAAATCAAGATTATCCAACATATAATTTAGACAAGACTGAGTTATTAAAAACATCATCAAAACAGGAATACGAAAGAGAAAAACTACAAGCTCAACAAACGTTTTACTTAGCCAATCAATGGACAAAAATTGAGAGTAACTTATATACTCAAGCGGTTTATTATGAACCAACAAGATTAGCATCATTTTATGATTACGAATCTATGGAATATACTCCCGAAATTTCGGCGGCTTTAGATATCTACGGTGAAGAATCAACAACTGTTGACCAAAATGGATACATGTTACAAATTTATTCAGAATCTAAACGTATTAAATCAATCTTAATTGATTTATTTAATAATGTTTTAGACATCAATACTAATTTACCAATGTGGACAAGAAATACCGCAAAATACGGTGATAATTTCGTTTATCTAAAATTAGACGCCGAGAAAGGTATTGTTGGTTGTATGCAATTACCAAATATTGAGATTGAACGACTTGAAAGAGGTATGGCGGCAAAATCTGCAAACGTTGAGGAACCCGTAGAAAACAAAGGTTTAAGATTTAAGTGGAAAGCTAAAGACATGGAATTTAATTCATGGGAAATTGCTCACTTTAGATTATTAGGTGATGATAGAAAATTACCTTATGGTACTTCTATGTTAGAAAAAGCAAGACGTATTTGGAAACAATTATTATTGTCGGAAGACGCAATGTTAATCTATCGAACTTCAAGAGCACCTGAAAGACGTGTATTTAAAGTTTTTGTTGGTAACATGGACGATAAAGATGTTGAGTCATATGTACAACGTGTTGCAAACAAATTTAAACGTAGTCAGGTGGTTGATAGTCAATCAGGTAATGTTGATATGAGATTTAACCAAATGGCGGTTGACCAAGATTATTTTATTCCTGTTCGTGACCAAGCAGCACCAAATCCAATTGATACTTTACCTGGAGCTCAGAACCTTTCTGAGATTGCTGATATTGAATACATCCAAAAGAAATTATTAACCGCACTTCGGGTACCTAAGGCGTTTTTAGGGTTTGAGGAAGTAGTTGGTGATGGTAAGAATTTATCATTACAAGACATCCGTTTTGCAAGAACAATTAATAGAATTCAAAAATCTATGATTGCAGAAATGAATAAAATCGCTATCATACATTTATTCTTATTAGGTTTTGAAGATGAATTATCAAACTTTACCTTAGGATTAACTAATCCATCAACACAAGCCGATTTATTAAAAATTGATGTTTGGAAAGAAAAAGTTTTATTATACAAAGATGCTGTAACGGCAATCGAGGGTATTGCACCAGTGTCAGTGACTTGGGCTAAGAAACATGTACTAGGATTCTCGGATGAAGAAATTAAATTAGATTTGCAACAACAACGTGTTGAAAAAGCCGTTGGGGCAGAATTAACTAATACCGCAACTATTATCAACCATACAGGAGTATTTGATAATATTGACAAATTATATGGTGTTAAATCAGGCGCAACCCAAACTGTGGGAGCGACCCCACCACCTTTAGGAGGATTAGGAGGTCCTGAAGATACTGGCGGAGGAGCACCACCACCACCACCTCCAGGTCCTGAAATAGGTGGTGACGCGGGGATAACACCTGAGTCATTTAAACGTGATAATTTATCAATTTTATTAGAAAGTGATAACTTAACAGAGTCAGATTCATTTATTGATTTATCTAAAGCGAGAAATTCTTTAGGTGAAATAGAGAAAGAATTAAACAAAATTCTAAAAGATTGATATTTATAAATAAAAAGAGATGACAAATTTTGGAATAATTAAATCAAAGATTGAAGATGTGTTATTAGAGTCATATAAAAATGACACATTTAAAGAAGAATTCAAAAAATTTAAAAAGTTAGTTTTAGAAAATAAAAAGATACGCAAACTTTTTTATTTGTATGATGATTTATCTTCTAATAAAGGATTGGCAGAATCTATTGTTGACGATTATGTGAATGAATGTATTACCATTTATGAAAATACCATTAATAAAATACAAGAGTCGGATATTACCCCACTAAAGTTATGGGTTAAAAATTCTAAAGTTGTTAATCAGTATAATAATATTGATAATTTATTCTCAAGAGATATTTTAACAATTGAATCAAGAATAACAAGTAAAAAACTTATTTCTGAAACTATTAAGAAATTACCTATCAAGAAAACAGACACCGTTCAAATTCCGTTAACCTCTATGGTAAACATTGCAAATAAAACAATCTCAAATTTTATTGAGTCATTGAGTGAGTCAGATAAAAAAGAATTAACAAAATTTTTATCTGAAGATGATGTTACTTTAAATCAAAAATTTGATAATGTTAAAGAAAGTGTTGTGAATAAATTAACTGAAATGAAAAATAATAATAAGGACAAGTCAACTCAAATAAGAATTGATGAAACTCTTGATAAAGTAATATCAGAAAAATACGACAAGTTAACTTATTTCAAACTTAAAAGTTTGAATGAGAATCTTTAATCATTGTTTGATTTATATTTTTTTTGTACGTATTTTGCTTTTGAAATTTCATTTCTCCTTTTAACGGATTTTTTTTGGAATTCTTTTCTCTCGTTTAATTCTCTACTTTGTCTTGTCTTTATAACTTTACTTTTGTAAATTTTTAACGCTTTTTCAAGAGTTACATTCTTTCCTACTTTTACTATTAACATATTTTTTTGAGTTTATATTTATTTTGACTATTGCTGTAAATATACCTATTTTTCTAAAAACAATAAACTTAAAAATTATGAAATTTAATGAAAAAGGGGAAAACCTCACATATTCACGGATTCAACACCGCCAAAATAATATATGGAACAGTTGATTCGATGAATTTTAAGTCACTCTATCTTAACATCCAAACATGGGTGGAACCGACCACAGAGTGTCAAAATTGGTCACGGACAGTTCTTAATATGAACAGAGCCATAAAACATTCAATCTACGAATCCTTAGATAAAGAGTTATTTGATGATAAATTTATAGTAGATTTAGATTTAAGGTCCAGCGGACTAAATCAAGGTAAAAAATCTTTTATGAATTTAGAGATTAATTTCTTTTTGAATCATGAAGGACATGACTTTAAATCAAAAGAAATTAAAGAGTCTCTTAAAGATATTACTACTAGAATTTTTTACGAAAACTTTATAGGTAACAATTACTTTAACTTTTATCTAACTAAAAAAATCAAAACAAACGATGAGATGCTACAATTAGAGAATGTTTAATATTTATATAAAACCTTTGGTGGTTATAAATGAAAATTTGTGGTAAAAAAATGGATAATTTAAAAATTAATATTAATAACGAGTTGAATAAAAAATCAATT
>Ga0181346_1000911_pt1 | contig 13088 bp, 17 predicted proteins | sample Su13VDMM15DN_FD_130100 | JGI IMG/M metagenome (GOLD analysis project Ga0181346, IMG submission 130100) | Freshwater viral communities from Lake Michigan, USA - Su13.VD.MM15.D.N | ecosystem: Environmental > Aquatic > Freshwater > Lake | place: USA: Michigan | collected 2013-07-15 | reverse complement strand
GGCAGCGAAGGCAGCACGAGAGGCGAAGGCGGTACGAGAGGCGGCAGCGAAGGCAGCACGAGAGGCGAAGGCAGAGGCGAACAAGGCAGCGAAGGCAGCGCGAGAGGCGGAGAAGCAACTTCAGGCGAAGGCGGTGGAGGAAGCGAAGAAGCTTGCACGTTCAACCGCCCTGGTTGCACAGGCAGCCCAGCCATAAATAATCCCCTCTAAATAATAAACATGGCCTCGATGGGATTTGAACCCAAGCTCGATTGTGGCTGCGGTTGCGGCGGTGCCAAGAAGAGCGACACCGTCAAGTTCAAGTACGCGACGTACTCTGCTCTCGTCTTTTTCCTCGTGGCAAACCCAGAGACGTTCAAGCTGGTCAGCAGCATCCTCGGTGGCTGGGTCGCGGGTCCAGGAGGATGCCCGACTCCTGCGGGTCTCTTCCTGCACACGTTGGTGTTTCTGCTCTTGGTCTTTGGGCTCATGAAGCTCAGGAGTTAAAATATTTACAAGTATTAAATGTTGGCTAAGATTCTCCTTTTCATGATTGTGTTTTTCATCGTCGCCAACCCGTCAACCTTCAAGCTCATGCGCCAGGTGCTGGGCGGGTGGGTCGCCACTGCCGAGGGTGTGGCCAAGCCGGGCGGTCTGCTCCTGCACTCCGTGGTGTTTGTGCTGCTGGCGGTCGCTTTGCCCCGTGCTCTGATGCGCCGCTCCAGCTACGCGGACGAGGAAGAGTACGAGGAGGACGAGTACGAGGAGTACAAACGCCACGGGCGCAAGATGCGCCCCCCTCCCCCTCCCCCGCCCCCTCCCCCCGCCGAGGAGGAGCCAGAAGCAGCTGAGGAGTACATAACTGGTGCAAGCCTTCGTTAAATTTTTTCCCAGCTCTTATTAAATGTGGACCAAGATTCTCCTTTTCATGATTGTGTTTTTCATCGTCGCCAACCCAGCAACCTTCAAGCTCATGCGCCAGTTGCTGGGCGGGTGGGTCGCCACTGCCGAGGGTGTGGCCAAGCCGGGCGGTCTGCTCCTGCACTCCGTGGTGTTTGTGCTGCTGGCGTGCGTGGTGCCCCGTGCTCTGATGCGCCGCTCCAGCTACGCGGACGAGGAAGAGTACGAGGAGGACGAGTACGAGGAGGACGGCGAGGGCTACGCGGACCTCATGGCCGAGGCTGACAAGGCTGACGCCGAGGCCCGCATCGCCGCCGACAAGGCGAAGATGCTCCGTGCTCAGATGCCCAACCCCGCCGCAACCGCCACCCTTTCGCCAAGTGCCGTGTTGCCCCCGAGCGCCCCAGGCGCCGCGGGCGTGTCAAAGTACGCGTACGGATACTAAAACTCCTCATCAAACCGCACGCCATCGCCTTCCGTGACCATTCGCTTTGAATAGTCACCCACGCGCTTCTCAAAAAAGTTGGTCTTTCCCTCCAGTGAGATGGTTTCCATCCAGGCAAAGGGATTCTCAGCGCCCCAGATGGGCGTCTCGCCGAGCTGCTTCATGAGCCGGTCACCAACATAGCGAATGTATTGTTTCATTTGTTCGGCATCCATGCCTATCAGTCTGCATGGAAGCGCCTCCGTAATGAAGCTCTCCTCCGTCTCGACCGCCGTCTGGACAATTTTGTGAATATCAGCACTCGGGCACTTGTCCTGTAGGTGCTTGTACAGCGCCACTGCAAACTCGAGATGCGACCCCTCGTCCCTGCTGATGAGCTCGTTGCTGAAGCACAAGCCAGGAAGTATCCCACGCTTCTTCAGCCAAAAGATGGCGCAGAAACTTCCGGAAAAGAAGATGCCCTCGACGCACATGAACGCAACCAGGCGACTCGCAAAGGGTGCATCGGACCCCATCCACGTCAGGGCCCAGTCCGCCTTGTCCTTGACTGCAGGGGACGTCTCGACCGCTCGGAACAGCCGGTCCTTCTCCGCCTTGTCCTCGACCAACTTGTCAATCATGAGAGAGTACGTCTCACCGTGGATAGCCTCGTTGAACGTCTGATATGCGTAGAACGAACGAGCCTCGGCAATCTGAACTTCAGAACCAAAGTTTAAGTTTATATTCTCCATGACGATGCCATCACTTGCTGCAAAAAATGCAAGAATCATTTTAATAAAATGTTTTTCTGGTTCCGAGAGGCGTGCCCAATCGGCGACATCTGCGCCGAGGTCAATCTCCTCTGCCGTCCAAAATGAACCAACCGCCTTCTTGTACAAGGCCCAAAGTTCGGGATACTTGATCGGGAAGACGGTGAAGCGGTCTGTAGTCTCTGTGAGGATGGGGTCTGACATCATACCATAATAGGGGTTTTATTCTTTAGAGGGACGCGTACAAAGTCCCGAGCGGTGTCAACGGGGGGAGAGAGGTTGGGAAGTGGACGTACGACTCGAAGAGTGCAGACTGGTTCATAAAGTCGGGATTTGACGGACCCTCGACCGAGTCTCCTGTTATTCCCGTCGGGTTTGTGAATGGCACGAGCTTGAACCGTTCTTTCCATGAATACTTTTCAACAAATGGCATAGCCTCCATGCCCATCACAGTCTGATACATGAAATTCGCAGTCGAGTTGGTGGCGTACTCTGCCGGGTCGGTCAGCGCGGCCCATGATATCCCGGAAACATTCGTGTGAAGAGTTCCTGGAGGGTTCCCACCGCAGCACGTCGCCTTCCAGTCTGCACACGAGTACTCCGTGACCCATATGGGCAACTTGTACTTGTTGTAAATTCCTTGAAGATAATTCAAGAATGAAGATGGGTTGGGCGGGCCGTACCAATGGACCGCGATAAAGTCTGGATTCTTTGGTCGAGGAGTCAACTGATTAATTTGAATCAGAAAGTTGTCGAGCCATATGCTCGGGTCGAGCGTCACGGGGCTCGAGGCGCCAATGTCTACAACGACTGGTCCTGTGATGTCCATGGGTGAAGGGGTGTTGTTTGGACTCTTCCCAGGTTCGAGAAGACTCCCGTACATGACGGGGCTCCCGAGACGGCGACCCGTCCCTGCGATGTTTGGCCAAAAGTTGACGGCGTCGCGGACCGTCATGTTCCCCTGTGCACTGGCGTTCACTCCGTCGGGTTCGTTATACGCAAGAACGTTGCTGTCCCAGTTGTACTGTGTATTTACAATGTCGAAAGATTCAATGATGCCCATTGGATTTTTCGTCTTGACCAAATTCCAAAACATTGGAGTGAACGGGAGACCTGCCGGTGAGGGTGTGGGCGGCGTCGCACCCCATGTATAGTACCAGTCTGCATTCAGGGCGACGATTTTCGCCGCCGCTGTGGGGTCGGAAACACCGGCGACAAACCCCTTCTTCTTCGTCCGTGACGTGTCGGCAACGATTGGCGCAGACGGCATGGGTGCGGGAGTCACATTCACGTCTTCAGTTGGCGATTCGTCTAGAATCAGAGAAGAGTGAGTCGCCGAGTATGACGTGGCTGGCACGACGCTGAGCATCCCTGAACTCGCCCTGGAACTGTACAAGGGTCCAGACGTGGCGGGAACTGCCGTGAATATCCCAGATACAGCCTTTTGCTCAGAGAGGTCCTGACCCACGTACCCCTTGCGAATGTATTTCCTTTCAGAAAACCCAGACGACGCTCTGAAGAGAATGACGCCATACAGAACACACGCTGCAAGAAGCTCGCAGTTCATAAATATGCGCACGATTTTTATAAACTCCTAATGTAGGGACCTGATGGCAGCATCAGTCAGCGGATTTTACGCTGGAAAGGATTCCATGACGTTGACGTTTTACGTCCAGTCGTCAATTCCACCGAGTCTTCAGGTGGGCAAGACGGTTTTGAACCTGCCGGGCATATCGGGAACGACGCGAATCACGGCGCTCAACCTGTTTCAGGGCGTCTACCCCGAGTATGGCGCCTTTAACGGAAGTTTTGACTTTCAGGTTGACAAGGAGCAGTCGATACAGGGAATCACACCCGTCTCTGCGGCGACTCTGAGCGACCCACCCTTTTTCCAGATTCCAGACCAGTTCACCCTGTCTGGAACCTACTTTGCATCGTCTGGAAAACTCTTCTTCTTTTCAAGCGTCCCCCTGCCTCCCAAGATTCGCAGGGGATGGCTCGTGAAGAACCTCCCGGGCATCCAGGGGGACTTTGTCGTGACGTCGGCTCAGCCGTACCAAGGGGCGAATCCGCGGCTCAAGTTTTACGCCGGTGCCTTTGTGATTGCGCCAGTCATTTCCGGGTCGGCCCTTCCAAATGTTCCAAATTCAGGAAGCGTCATCAACAATCAAGGACTCCTCACGCCCCCAGACGTCCCCACGGGTTTCGTCGCCCGTTCCGTCACCATCACAATCCCTCAGATTCTCATCGCCCCACCCATAGAAGATGATACGTTTCCTCGGTTCCCCGTGGATATCCGAGCGCTCGACGACTCGCCACCCGGTCATCAAAATCTACCAGACCTAAACTTTAATGAAAAGAAAAGACTCGGGTTCAGTGCGGGCGGTGTCCTCTCTCTCGACGCCATCGGTCCTCAAGAACAATACATTTCGACAACTTCTGAATTCAAGGGGTCCCAGTGGAGTCCTGAATATGAACAGTACACGTCAGCAGTCGTGTATCATCAACGTGTGCCAGTTCCGGGAACGTCATTCATTCGTCAGATTGAGCCTGGTCGGGGCGTGGTTGAACTCCGACCTACGGAGATTGGAGACTTGTTTGCAAACATGCACTTGCAGGTGACCCTGCCCGCCCTACCATCTGGGAATTTCTACACGAATCAGATTGGCCGGGCGCTCATAGAAAAGGTGGAGTTTATCGTCAACGAGACGGTTGTGGAAACCATCTACGACGACTGGCTCGTCATTCGAGACCAAACCTTCCTTGACTATGACGAACAGGTGGGCATGTTCAACCTCGTGAATGGCGGACAGGCGAACCAGAACCTGAGCCCCACGACGCCTCTGAATCTCCTGATTCCTTTGGAGTTTTTCTTCTGCAGAAGGCACAGTGCGCAGAACAAGGGGCGCGAGCGCCTGCGTCGTCCCTACTTTCCAGTCTGTGCCATGTGGGCCCAGAAGATTTACATTCGTTTTACTTTCCGTCCTCAAAATTGGTTTACAAACTGGTCAGGAACTGTGGACCTCATCAACCCTTTGCTCATCATAGAGACGGTGCGACTCTCGGACGCGGAGAGAATCTACTATCGTAGCCAACCCCTGCGATACATCGTTCCGACAATCAAGAAGGAGTCCACGGCAGAGTACAAGCAAGGGACTGTGACGGCGTCACTGACGGCCAACTTCCCGGTCCAACTCCTTGCATGGTTTATTCGAAACAAAAATTACGAAGGTGTTCAAAACTCAAACTTTTACGACGTTCGATACTTGTACGGATACGCGTCGCAGTTCATTACGACCGCCGTCCCTCTGACGTTTCCATCCGGCTCGACCCAATTTATCGACTCTATCCAGTCTGTGAAGATTACCATGAACAACGTCGATATTCTCGATACGTTCGCCAACGGTCTTTATTGCTCGTTTAAACAGCCCATGGATCACGGACTGTCCGTTCCACAAAAGAATATTTACTTGTATTCATTCGGTCTGAATGTGACTGAATACAACCAAGGGGGGTACATTGATTTTTCTAAATTGAATTCTCAAACGTCTAATATTACACTCAAGTTTTTGCCAGAGCTCGCCGCAACCATCACGCAGTACTCGCTGTACCTGTTCTACTATGGGTACTCGGTTCTTGAATTCCAGGGGGGTTTTGCCCGTCTTGCTTACCTGTAAACGGTCCCTCCTTTGTCATGTAGTCTATGATTCCATTCGTCAGACACCACTTTATGAAATTGAGCTGAGCACACGTCGTGGTCAAGCCCTGAAATTGAATGCGTTCAGTACGACAAAAAGGGTCGAAGAGTTTCTTCGAGTATCCGTCGAGACTGGACTTGTACGCCACGTGGACTGTAAAGGGGCGACCCCCATCAGTCTTGTACGTGACGTGTCGATTCTTTGCGTAGTTGGTGACGAACCACTCCAGATTACGCAAAGAAATACCTTGACTCTTGGTCGTGAGAATGTCGTGAAGATTCTTCGAGTTGCTCGGGTCCTCATAGAACCTCGTGAGCGACTCGAGGAGGAGGTCCGACCTCGTACTCATTAAATCAAAAGAGTCCTAAATTTTTAACTGACTTGAACCTTTCACACGCTGGACATCCTGCGAGGAACATCGGAGGGAGCGTATGCGTGTGTACGGGGCCAACCTCGTCAGGTTCGAGCGGGCGCATGACTATCAACGGCTTTTGGTGCACGTGACCCTTGCAGTACCCATCGATGCGCGCGTGCCTCGTGCACCTCTTGCCCGACTGCACGAGCCCGAGACACTGGTCGGTCCTCGTATCTTCAAGACTGGCAACGTCCTTCATGAGCTTGTCGTACGGAAGACGGTACGTTCGAGACACGTGTTGTACGACGTTACTCAGACGGTCAGAGACGCGACGATTCACCTCGTTCTCGATGATGCTCATAATCTGAGACTCCATTCTACTTACTCTCTTCTAGGTCGGCTTCTTAAAATAACTATCGAGCGTACGCATCTTTGTATCGTACTTTCCCGTCTTTGACCCTGCCGTTGCCGCTGCAAAGATGGTCGCCTCGGGTCTCGGACCGACCAAAGGTTCGAGCAAGTCGCACACGGGCTTTTTCAACTGATTCGTGAAATAGTACTGATAATCGATGTGAATCTCGGGGTGTTCACTGACCCACACGGGATCTTCAGCCTTTTCAAACAACTTGGCGTTCCGAGGACCCTCGATAACCACAAACGGCACGCGGTCCCCCTGCTGCGGCTCTGACCCAGGGGCTCTCAAGCGCATCTTGTCACGAACAGCCACGTGCGGCATGGGCACCTTGTAAGCCGACGAGAGCTGCTTGGACATGAGAAGCTTCTCGGTAGGGATGAGACCAGACACCAAGTCTTTCGACGCCTTGCGCGCCTCTTCTATGACGGGGCGCGGGTCGTCCGACTCGAGAATCATTCCGAGCAACTTTTTGAGCGTCTCACGGACGTACGGACAGCTGTCACGTCGGACAACCTGAAGACCCTTGATGTCAATCTTCTTGAACGTCACGTTCCCGTCCCTCCCCTTTTCGTACATCTTTGCCGCGTAGCGCTTCTTCGAGTACAGAATGTACGGCATGTAAACCTTCTCAAGCTCGAGGTCGTTTGGCGCCTTGAAGAGCTTTGTGCACTGCTCAGCCGCCAGCTGTCCCTGCACCCAACTGTAATCTATCGCCTCTTGACCCTTGCGGCCTTGGACGTCAAACTCAACCATGACAGAGTCCGTGTCACCATACCTCACCTTGGCTCCCGGAAAGTTGGACTCGACGTAATTCTTCGTCTCCTCAATCATCTGACGTCCACGCATCGTCACGGTTGACGCGATCGCGACAAGAGGGAGCATACCCTTGGACGCGCCCGTGAACCCGTAGATGCTGTTCATGCTAATCTTGTAGGCGAGTTGCTGACCGTTGTAGACAGCCTCCATGGGCGTCCCCTCTGCAGCCGCCATCAGCTTTTTCGCCTTTTTACGAAACGCCTTGAGGTCCGTGAGGATGGTGGGCAGGAGCGAGACGATGGGGTTCCCATCAGATCCGGACTGTGCAAACTTGTGCGGGCCGAACTGCTCGTACGTGACGCCGGGCAAGTTGTCATAGCGTGCATCCATGACGAGCGTCGAATAGCACAGATTGTGAGCGCACATGATGCTTGGGTACAGTGACGCAAAGTCGAGCGCAGTGATTGGAGAGTAGTACGCGCCCGTCTGAGCCTCGAGGACGGTCGCACCCTCGTACCCTTCGTCAGGTCCCGCCGCTCCGCGCCTGAAGGTCGGGATGAGAAACCCGAGCTGTCGCGCCCTGTACGCCATCTGGCTGAAAACCTTGATTTGCTGACCACGCTCGCTCAGAAAGGCCAAGGGAACCCAACACGCCTTGGCCATTTCCACGAGGTTCTGAATCTGACACACCTTGGTCATGATGGCATGAGGCAACTCGGTATCCTTGATACAGTACTCGGCAACCTCACCGAGTCGGGCTGGATTTCCCTCTGCAAATCGCTTGAAAATCTCCTTGACTGGCATGTCATTCTTCTGGTCATTAAGAAAGTGCTTCGAGACGTTGTTGAGCGAGTAGGACTCGAGCTTGTGCTCGCGCTTAATGTCCTGAAACAGGTCAAAGACGTATCGCCCAATCATGGGAACCATCTTGAGCTCGTTGTTCCCGAGGGCGCTGCTCGAGAGGTTCTTCACGACGAGTTCAGAAGGGACGTCGCTCCGTCGACCCCACAAGGGTTCGACGCCGTTACGCATCGCACGCTTGTACATGTACTCGAGGTCAAACCCAAAGATGTTCCAGCCGGTGAGAATGTCAGGGTCTTGTTCGGCCAGATACTCTCCAAAGCGTTCGAGCAGCTCGCGCTCCGAAGAGAAGCTCTCGCAGTCTGGCCCGTCCGTCTGCTTGAGGCATAGACACTTGCGCACGAGAGGGTCATCCGTCCCAAAGTTGCGAATCGTCATACCAATCTGAAACACAACATCACCGAGATTTTGAGGGTTCGGAAACGCCCCAGTCGTCGAATAACACTCTATATCGAACGACATGATACGCAAGGGTGCAATCTCGTCACAGTCCTTGACGGGCACGAACGTGTCGACGTGGAGGTTGACGTCACAGCGCGTATCCACATCCTCTTGACCTTCATCAACCTCTATCCATCCTGTGCTCGTACATTCAGTGACGTGCATGAATCGCAGGACTGGGTCGATGTTTGACTCGTATAGGCGCCAGTGATCCCGTTCGAGAACCCATGCCGCACCACGGAGGGCTTTGTGCGTCTTGAACGTCATCTTTACAAATCGTGAACTCTGGCCATTCTGGAATCCCCAAAGGTCCTTTGCCATGACGTATCCAATCTTGGCTCCACGAACATCCGGGACTCGATGACTCACTCGAGCGAAAAAATAAGGCTCGAAATATGTCGAAGCGGCGACCGACCGCCCATCGGACGACCGACCGTAGGCTCGTACGATAAACTTACCATCTTCAGTGTCATGGCCTTCCCATGCGACCGCCTGAAACTTCATTTAGTTTATAAGCACCCTTGAACTTTAACCCTTGAGGTAAATGCCAAGGGCGGCGATGAGAATGGTCCAGCCAACGATGTGATCCACACGACTCATGAGGCCAATCTGACTCTCGGACATTTTGTTAAAGTCCGCCTGGTAAGCAGGGGGCTTAAAGGGCAGCCATATGTAGCGACCGAACGGGATGATGGTCGGCCCGAGCTTGGTCTGACACTCATACATATAGTCGTACCAAGCCATGGCTATGTACGGGAACCAAAGCAGGAAGAAGAGCACCCACAAGTTTTTGGGTGGGAGAAACCAATAGCCGCTCGCAAGGGTTGCGGAAAAAATCACGCACTTGATGTTAAACTTGAAAGGAGCTCCGGGGAATATACCTCCAGCCATTACTGTATGCTTTGAAAAAGATTACACCTCGACGACGTCGGGCGTCACACACTGCTCAAGAATGAGCTGAGCGATGCGATATCCCGGACGAATCACAAACGGTTGATTGACGTCCAGGTTCTGAAGGACCACCTTGACCTCACCGGTATAATCAGGGTCAATGACTCCAGCCAGTGTGTCCAGACCGTGCTTTACTGCCAATCCACTGCGAGGCGCAATACGTCCATAAGTTCCTGATGGGACAGCGATTGCGAGTCCAGTTGACACGACGACGCGACGGCCTGGAAGCACAACGTAGTTATCAATACTGAACAGGTCATAACCAACTGCACCGGGCGCTGAGCGCACTGGGAGAATCGCAGTGGGGACCAATTTGGTGACATTGAGTGCCATTGTATCATTATAGGGGGTCCTTCCTTTATTTTGGAAGCTCAGAGTAGATGACGTGCTTCCAGCGTCGTCCCGTGCTCTACGTCATCATCCCCTATTTCAACTTTTGTGGATTCAAAAGGAGGCGCGAACTTTTTATAAAGTTTGTAAAATGGCTCGGACCCGTCAAGGGGGTCAGGATTGTGGTGAGCGAGGCGGAGGGTCCGTGTCCCCTCCCGTGCCTGAACGTCTGGGCGCATCACAAGTTTCCAAACGAGAGCCGCATATGGCTCAAGGAAAATCTCGTAAATCTAGCCGAGAGTAAACTCCCACGAGACTGGGAATACATGGCGTGGATAGATGCAGACGTTGCGTTTCTCAACGCACACTGGGTCGACGATACAATCGAAAGTCTTCAGACGGCTGACGTTGTTCAACTTTTCCAGACGGCTGTGAATCTCGGACCAAATTGTGAAGCTATGAAAATTGATAAAAGTTTTGCATTCATGTTCAAAGGTTCAGGGACGCCATGGGTCGCCAACGACAAGTATGGATTTTGGCACCCCGGGTACGCATGGGCGTGTACGCGCCGAACATTCGTGAGAATGGGCGGGCTCATAGACTGGGCGATTCTCGGGTCTGGTGACCGTCACATGGCCATGGCTCTGGCTGGTCGTGCGCTTCAGAGCGCCCCTGGAAATATTAATAAAAATTATAAAATTCTTTTGGAAAAATTTCAAAAAAGGTGTGAAGGACTCACAGTCTCATGGGTCCCCGGCACAATTCTCCACTTTTGGCACGGTTCGTTTGAAAACCGCAAATATCGTGAACGTTGGGAAATTCTTATAAAGAATGATTTCGATCCGCTCCGAGACATTACAATCAAGGGTGATAAGCGTCTGATTCTGACTCGCACGGGTCTTCGACTCGTCGACGCTTTCGACCAATATTTCATAGGACGCAAGGAGGATTCGTGATGTGTGTTCACCAGTACTTTGACCACCACACTGCTCATAAAATCAAAAATGAGCTCCCAGATTCAGCGCGAGTACCTGCTCAACGCCCGCAAGGCTATCCGTATTGCAAACGACCTCAGGTTTAACAACGTCGCTTACAACACGCACGTTGCATGGGCCGAGTCGTACTGGGTCAACTACCTCAAGTCTGTCGGAGCAAAGAGGTTCAGGGAGCGAGTTTCGCACCTCATGGAACTCTTGGCAGCGAAGAACACAAGAGGGGCTCTAAAATATATTGACATGTAATAGATGACTCTTTACTCGAATGCACTCGCCATCGTCCGTCGTCAGCTCAACGCGCGAAATAACGCAGGGCAGCAGCGCATCATGAACATCAACAACAACATCAACGTCCTCAAGGCGCGCCACGGAAACCAGGCTGTGAATCAGGCTCTCGCAAACGCCCGTCAGCGCGTGAACGCCCGTGTACAGAACGCAGTGCGGCGCTTTATGAAGGGCCCTCACAAGGCGCGGACGTCCGCCATGCACGCCGAACTCAATGCGCTCCGATTCGTCCCGGTGAACACTTTTCGTGTGAAGCGTGGACGGTCCCCCTCGCCTGTCCGCACTGCGAGCACGGTTAAAAAGGCGCGCGCTTACGCCTGAGGTCCTGGTCCGGGTCGGCGCGCGTCGCGTACCATTCCCTCGGCGCCTTGCGCTTGGTGACGAGCACGTATTTATATGTACGAGCCACTGCCCACTGCTGTGGAGTGGCTCCAACGCGACTCCCGCCCGTCTTCCACGCTTTCAAGCCTCTGTTGTAGACTGTGTTGAGCGTCGAACGGCTAATCCCCGTTCGCCGAGCAATAGCATCCTTGTTAAACTTGAGATCTGGATAGGTCTTGTGAAATAAAAGAGTCCATTTTGACTTGCGCTTCGTCCCACCCTTGTCCGACTTGCCCATGGTCAACTTGCTGTAGGGTGTCGTGCGCCTTTTCAGCAGCTCCTTTTCGCGCACGAGCTTCATGGAGCGACTCAGACCGCTAAAGTACCTCTCTGGCCAAGACTGTTTGAGAGTGACGTGCCTCATATAAATAATATCTAGATATTATAAATGTCTCCTCTTTCCGATATGAAGAACAACTTGGCTGAGATGCGCGCCCTCAAGAACACCCTCAATGCGGGTGTGAATTTTCGATCAATCTCCATGACGCGTGGCGAGATTATGGAGCTGTTCAACAAAATGGGCAGGAACTTTGCCAAGGTGGCTGGCACGGGCAACGTGGGCAAGGAGGCGGCGAACCTGATGAATCGTGCTCAGAATATTATGCGCCGTTAAAGCCGTCAGACTCTTGTGTATCAAATGGGCTGGGGTGTTTGCTTCGGTCTTGACCAAAACGGTTACGTGTACTGTGCAGACGGGTGCAATTGGCGCTCACACGCAGCGGACTATGAAGACTACCCAGAGTGGCCGAGCGCGCGTCAGGCTGTCCTCGAGTACTTCCAAAATGATGCGAACCGAGAGCTCGACATGGTCCGAGACGAGTGTCCAGGAACTGCTGCGGGGCTGAAGGAGGCGTGCGAGGAGCACATGGTCCATGCTCTGGGTCAATACGACCATCTGAGCGACGAGAGAAAGATTCGTATGCACGAGGCGAAGATGGCTGAGCTCGAGGCTGATATCGTGCGACTCAAGAGTGAGACTGAGCGCCACCTCACCAAGTACAAGTGGGCAAAGGAGACGTGGAAAGAGTACGCCGCACACCCTCCCAAAGCGCGGACGGCCAAGACGCGAGCTGACGAGCTTCGCCAGATTATGGCTCCGTACCGCATCGAGCTCGAGATGGAGGAGGCGGCGGAGGAGTGCGATAGGCTCAAGACGGCGAAGATTCGGACGACGCGGCTACTCAACCGCGAAAAGAAGTTCAATATATAACCAGGGCGTTGATATTTTGTTGTTCAATTGTAAATGAACAACGTCGCCGTCTTGGGTCCAAATAAACTCCTGAACAAGAGCCTACGACACAACGCCCGTGGACTCGTCCGGGGGACCATAGATCGCAATTGGTTCAGAGAAGCTTATAAATTCAGTAATAGACACTATATGGTGATGAATACAAATGGGAAGTTGGTCGGATTCGCCCTAGTCAACAAGAATCACCGAAACCAAAAAGGGGACATGCGTATTCGCCTCATAGGAGCGAATAAAGGACAGGGTATAGGGAGAATCCTCATGGAGCGCATAATCAAGAATGCACGAAACAGGGGACTCG
>Ga0181346_1000910_pt1 | contig 13089 bp, 11 predicted proteins | sample Su13VDMM15DN_FD_130100 | JGI IMG/M metagenome (GOLD analysis project Ga0181346, IMG submission 130100) | Freshwater viral communities from Lake Michigan, USA - Su13.VD.MM15.D.N | ecosystem: Environmental > Aquatic > Freshwater > Lake | place: USA: Michigan | collected 2013-07-15 | reverse complement strand
TCTAGAAAATATTAATAATGCTTATGCACTAGCATTCACAACTTTAAAAAATGGAGCTGGTGATGCACTAAAAAATGATAATGGACCAGTTTTTACGTGGGACGCAACTACTGGAAAAATATGTTTGGCTGTTACACAAACGTATGTAAGAGAAAACTTAGACCATACTTTATTTATGAGTATGAGTACAAGTTTGTATAATTTACTAAATACATTTAATACAGTTCGTATTAACTCAAATGTAGAAAATACAACAGATGGAGCGGATTATGTATTTAATCTTACAAAACAACTAGGATTAAATGAAATATCTTCTTTCACAGGTGGAACCCAATTAGTACCAGTATATAAATATTACCAAGAAAGTTCTAGTGTCCCTAGTTGGTCTCCCGTAAGTAGTCTTGTATTCGTTACTAATAGTATTCCTGTGAATGCTACTCATTCCGGCATACCACAATTTCAAGCTGGGGGTATTGGAGGAACACAAGTGGGTTCTTCTCTAGCTCAAAATGCCACAACCAGTGTTTTAACTGACTTCGAGATACCTATGGAAACTGGTGTAGAATATAGAAATATCTCATACTATTCCCCAACTAGTGAATATCGTCTATTTGATTTTGTAAGTAATCAACAATTAAATAACCTAAATATCAGTATATTTTGGAGAGATAAATACGGGCATCTACATCCCCTAACCCTTCGTCAAAATGCTTCGGCCTCTATTAAATTATTGCTTAGAAAGAAAGATTTTAACGGCCTCTAGATAAACTATTTTATAAAATACAATTTATAAAATCGCTTGGTAAAATAAATATGTTATTCTAATATATAAAAAGGAATGTCTCAGCAAATCGAACCTATTCTAGTTAAAGATGATATACTTATGTGTAGCGACAAAATTGGTTTTGCCGTAAGCAAAGGCGGCCAAAACGTATCGTTTCAGCGTTTCCCTGCTACTAGCACAAGTAGCACATCCCACGTTTATACTATTAACGTCCCCTCGACCAACGTAGTTATGTCGCGCGAAGTCTTATGGACTAGTGAAGTTACATTAACGGTTAGTGGTATTCCCGCTCAAGATAAATATCTATTAGAAGCAGACCCCGACAATAATTTATACGATTGTGTCGCTCCCTTTCCTCTTCACCAACTAACAACGAATTTGTCAGCTCAAATTAACAATACTACGGTAAGTAATACAACTAATCAAATTCTTGACCCTATCCTACGTCAGCTAGAAAAGGGTAAATTATCTCGTTATAATACTACTACACCTGTATATCTTGATAATATTAGTGATTATACAGTAGAATCTGCTACTTATGTTAATTCTCCATTTGGTGGTTTTGAAAGGGCAGTTGATTATAACTACCCCCCTCGTAATTCCTTTAAAGTTTCTCTAGTTGATCCAACCCAAAATAGTGTTGGAAACGGTAATACCGTAAAGAACGTTCAAGTTAGATTTACTAGCACAGAACCCCTTATGTTGTCGCCCTTCGTATATGGTGACGCCGAAAAGAAAGCTCAAGGTATGTATGGTATTAGTCAAATTAACGTTACTATGACTATGGACGCCCTCGCTAAACGGGCTTTCCGTTGGGTTACTAATTCGGCTCAATTCGTATCACCAAATGTTAAATCTGTAACCGCTGTTTCATATGACAAATCGGCTCTATTATGCCGTTTTCTTTCGCCCCATCCCTCGGATATGCTCCCCCAAGAAAACTTAGTGCCATACCAACAATTCACAAACTACCTTAGAACCGAAAACTCTACACTTGCTGCTGGTCTTTCGTCTGTTACTACATCTAACAACATTCAATTATCAGCCATTCCAGACAAGCTCATTTGTTTCATTCGAGACCAACAATCGAACCTTTCTGGTTATTCGGCCGATTGTTATGCTACTATTACTGGTATAAGTATCTTATTCAACAATCAATCGGGTATGCTCTCGTCGGCCGATATTACGGATCTCTACCGTATGTCGGTTGAAGCTGGTTCTCAACAATCGTTCTTAGAATACTCGGGTGTGTCTCGTGTTGGTTCTGCCGAACCTAATGTTGGAGCCGCCGTTGGAACTACTGGCTCGGTATTAGTTCTTAACTTTGCCGAGCATATCGCCCTAAGTGAAGAATTCTATAGTTGTTCTAGTATTGGGAGCTTCAATTTCCAGATACAAGTTAATTACACTAACAATACAGCTCATACTATTACACCTGAACTCAATACCCTCTTCGTTCATTCGGGTGTATTCTCGTGTAATAACGGTGTATCTGCCTCGTATATTGGTGTTCTCAACAAACAACAAGTTCTTGACGCTAGTCTTCAAGTTCCTGTTGGTAAGGCTGACTTAGCTCGTATGGTCGGCGGTGGCTTTTTTGACACAATTAAATCGATTGCCTCGAAAGCTCTCCCTATGATTAAACGTGCCCTTCCTATGGCTAAGAATATCTTAGGTCAAATCGACCACCCCGCCGCCAAAAAGGGTGCCGAAGCTCTAGGTAGCCTTGGTTACGGTGCTACGGGTGGTATGGCTACGGGTGGTATGGAAACCGGTGGACGTCGTCGTATCAAACATCTCTAAACAATAAACAAATTACTAATATATTATTAATATAATATAATAGTAAATGATTGATTCCGCTACAATATCTGCTATTGTTATGGGTATAGTATCTGTAGTGGGTGCAATATCTATATTTTTCAATAGATTACATATTAAGAAATGTATTACCTGTTGTTGTAATTGTGAATGTGCCAATTCTAATCCCCCTAGTAGAATAAACTCAAGTAGTAATAATGGAGTAGTGTTTAATAATCCAAAAAATTCTATAACATCTTTATAATAAATATCTTATTAATATATATAAAAGATGTACGACTCAGATTACGATAGACAAATTGTTAGGCAAATAGATAATATTAACCGTAGATTTATCGCTCATCAACGTGCCGTTGGTCGTGCTAGAATGATAAACGGTGGGGCTGATGTAGGCTCGGGGTTGGCCGGTGGCTCTTTCCTAGACAAAATACCGCTAGTTGGTAATGTAGCTCATATGTTTGGCCTAGGAGATACTGGTGCGGGTATGGAAGGCGGTTCCTTTTTAAATAAAATTCCAATCGTTGGAAATATTGCTAGTATGTTTGGCCTAGGTGAAACAGGTGCCGGTGAAACAGGTGCCGGTCGCAAGAAACGTGTATATAAAAAGAAGGGTGGTGCCGAGCTACTAAATATGGTAGATAAATCGGGCGGTAAGAAACTCGGTAGAGCCATTACGGGTTCGGCCGATACTGGTGCCGGTCGCAAGAAGCGTGTTTATAGAAAGAAGGGCGGTGCCGACGCCCCACCACCAGATGGTTACGAAGTTTTGAAAGGCATAAATAATCCTCGTCTTGATAGCAGAGGGAATGTTATTCCGCTACAACCACGAGCTACAGTAGGTATAATAGGTGTGCCTCCCCCAGTATTAAGAGCTGCTAAGAAAGCTAGCGGTATGGCCGGCGGATCATTCTTAGATAAAATTCCGGTAGTAGGAAGTCTAGCTAGTATGTTTGGCCTAGGTGAAACTGGTGCAGGTCGCAAGAAAGTCCACAAGAAAAAGGGTAAGGGTATCGAAGACGCCCTAGAAGGTGGTCGTGGGACTAAGGCTGGGGCTAAGAAAAATCCTTGGGTAGCTCACGTTAAAGCCGTCGCTGCTAAGAACGGTATTAGTTACAAGGAAGCTCTAAAGGTTGCTAAATCTTCGTATTAAATCTAGATTGTATTATATAATAAAAATATTACTATATAATATAAAGTATTATGGCTGATTTAGAAACCCGACAAGTAAATTCACTATATAGACGTATTAATAACGAGGCTGTAGATGAAGACAAACAGGCTAATAGACGAGCTGTAGAGTTTTCTAAGAAACAAGCTAAGTTATTTAGCCCCGACAAGAAACAAGCCGCTGTTCTAAGTAAGAAAGACTTAGACAGCCTAAAGAAACTACTTAGTAAATTCACAACTACTCTAAACAAATATACTGTAGCATATTCCAAACGTGTCAATATAGATGAAATCAAAGATATTAGTAGTATCCAAGGTCAATACGATATTATTTGTCTATTTTTATCCGGTATTAATCTATCAGCTCTAGATAAACCCGATTATGATAATGTAATAGGTGAATTAGATAAATTATTACCAAAACTAGGTGAAGTTAAACGTCTTATTTATGCAGTTCAAGGCGAATTTGACGAAACTATATTCGAGAAACGAGTTATAGACCACATTCTAACTAACTTTAAAAACCACCAATACGAGCCATTTGGCTCATACACCAACGAAGATGTTGTAGAAGTTGGTCGCCTAATTGGAGAAGAACGAGTTCAAAAAATACGAGAGAATGTTGATGCATTTCAAGAACGAGAAGATGATGATGACGTAAATCTAGATGATTACGCCCAAGTACAACAATTGCCTATTGGTGTTCCAATTCCCGACCAAGATATTATAGATGAACTAGAACAAGATAAGGTTACACTAACTGGAATATTTGGCGTTTTAGTAGATTATGCTAATACCGCTACACCAGCTCTTCGTCGTTCTATTAACCAAAGAATACAACAAATTCAAGGTATTATTACTACTATAGATAATGCTATAGATGGTAGTATCCAAATAACAGGAGACCTGTTAGATAATATCCAAAAGATTGTCAGTCAAATGGAAGATTTTAGAAACTTTTTATTACGAAACAATTAATTATCTAACATACTATAAATGATTATTAGATTAGATTTAGAGCCAATTTATAGCGACGAGTGGTTGGCCGAGCAAGAAGGAAAGTATTTTGACGAGACCTATTATAATCATATTATACGAGAAGATACTGATGTTTATTGTGGCGATAAACTACTATTGAAATTTAGAAAAGGTGTTCTTCCTAAGGAAGAATGTTCTGTAGTATTTAATAATCTAAAAAGACACGCTAGTATTCAAAAAGATAATAGGGGGTCGGCAGCGGGTCTATTAGATATAACTAAAGCCCCTAAATATGTAAATAGTTTTAATAAAGTTAGTAAATATAACTCTAAGGGCTATTATAACAAAGATGGGTTACTTATTAATAATACGATTTCTAATTTATCCCCTAGTAATATTATAGGGTTTTTCGACAGACCCGACAGAAACTTAGGAAAGAACGCCCCTAAGTGTAGATTAACATCTTTTACGAAAACACATTTTAATAAGTGGACTGAATGTATTCCTTATTTTATATCTTGCGACAAAATATTCAAAGAATTAATATATGATAAGTGGTTAAAACAATATAATAGGTCTAGATTGACTGATTTTTATATAGATGATACTAGTTTTTCTACTATCACGTGTAATCTTAACTTTAGAACAGCTCTACACAAAGATAGCGGTGATTATATAGATGGTTTTGGTGTTATTAGTGTTGTAGAAGATGGTATATATGAAGGTGGTTATCTAGGTTTATTAAAATATGGTATAGCCGTAGATATTAGAACAACCGACCTACTTCTTTTTGATCCCCACGAATTCCATTCTAATACAGAAACTATAGGAGAAAACTATAGTAGATTAAGTTTTGTGTGTTATTTGCGGGAGAATATGATAAAATGTAAAGATATTAGTATTTTAGAAGAACTATCTTTACTAAACTTTCTAAAAGACAATAATTAAAGTTCTATTAGTTCAATTAGAATTATTTGACAGAAAAATAAATTATGATGTTATATTTTACTAATACACCTAATACATCTTCAACAAAATGATTGGTATTAATATAACATCATAATCTATTCGTTAAAATATAAAAATAATTTTCTATCTATATATAAAGAACAAATGGAAGAAATCAACGGCCTAGCAAATAATATTAAGACCCTAAAGGCTAATATGGCTATTTTAAAGAAGCAATTAGCTACTAAGAAAGAATGTGTTAAGAAAAACGCAAAATATAATACCGACGAATCCTTTAGAGAAGAGCGAAAGAAGAAATCTTTAGAATATTATTATAAGGTAGTAAAACCAAAAATCGAAAAGGCTAAAATAGTTACCGATTAATTTCCCCCAGAAAAACCCAAGGAAAAACCCAAGGAAAAACCCAAGGAAAATTTCAATATACCCATTTTAAAAAATTGAAATGGATTTATTTTCGTTTATTTACCAATAAAAAAATCTCACGCTATAATAGAACAAGCAAAATGAGCCAAATGACAATTATCGATTTTGCCGAAACAAACAATTTACGATTTGTTCCAGTTGTTATTAACTATACTAATGAAATAGACGAAGATGGTTACAACAAAAAGGGTGAATTTTATCCCCCCAAAAATTGGAAAACTCTAGCACAATATGCACCTGATAAGTGTAGAAAACTTTTAGATTCTAGTTCTAATTCTAAAACAAGTGTTCTTATTAATTTATCACAACCTAACATAATAGTTGTTGATTGTGATGAAAAAGAAGCATACGATAGATTTGTAGAATTACTAAATGAAAAGGATTTATATGTAGAAACAGCTATTACTAAATCTAATCGTGGTGAAAAATATAATATACCGTACAAACGTCATTTTTATTTTAATATTAACGAAGTAGATTACGAAAACTTTAAAAAACGATTTACTGGAAAGTATTTAGGTAAAGGTTTTGATACATTTTATCTAAATGGAGTTCAAATTCTTGAAAACAAAAACTCTACACTTTCAAATATACCTACTATTTCTTTTGATGATTATGAATATATTTTTGATACTATGAAAAACGATTATCCCGGGGAGAATTTACAGCCTAGTTTTGAAAAGATACAACCACAAAAACAAAAGAAAGAACAAATTAAAAAACCTTTAGTAGATAATATGGATAACAAGGAAATTAAAAATGATGATAAATTAACAGATTCACAAGTATTAGAATTAATTCTAGATGGTATTGATGCTAATCACTGGATTGGTTATACTGATTGGAAGATTATTAGTTATATTTTTGTGAATGAAGGATTACCAAGCGAGTTATTTCATAAATATAGTAAATTAAAGTGTCCTGAAAAATATAATTATGAAATTAATCAAAAATGTTTAGATAGTAACATAATTACAAGTGACGGTTATAAATTAGAAACTCTTTATTATTGGCTTAAAAAAGATAACCCAAAATTATTTAGAGAATTACAACTACAAAAAACTGATTTTTGGAAAATGTTGAAAGATTTTAATCAAGATGATGTAGCCCACTTTTATTATGCTTTAGAACCAACAAAATATTTAAGAAGCGAAGTAAGTAAAGAATGGTATGAGTACAACGATTATAATATTTTAAAACCAAAGGGAACTAAACCACCCTGTAGTATGCTTAATAATATATCAAAAACAATAAAACAAGCTATAGACGAACAATATTTAAATATTAAACCAAAAATTATTAAAGACGCAAATGGGAACACTATTCCAGATAAGTCATACGAAGATAAAATAAAACTATTAGACAAATGTTATAAACTAATTGGTAGTGCCTCATTCACAAAAGGAGCTATTGAATTTTTAACAACCCTATATACAATTGAAAACGTCGAAAAGTACACAGATTGTAATATGTCGTTGTTTGCTTTTAACGACGGATGTTTTGATATTAAAATAGGTGAATTTAGACATATTCAACCTAATGATTATATAACTAAAACTTGTGGTTATAATTATCCCAAAAAAAGTGATCCTAAAATAAAAGAAGAACTATTAAGTATTATATCTAGTATGTTTTCTAATAATACTATTTTAGAATATATTCTAAAAATTAGAGGATTATCTTTATTTAGTGATAAATTACAATCTATTTTTATTCATACTGGTACGGGTGGAAATGGTAAAAGTATGCTAAGTATTTTAAATAGTAAATCGCTCGGTGAATATTTTTATCAAGCCGATAGCACATTTTTAACCTCTATTGTATCTAGCGAAAGAGCAAATCCAACTTTAGCAAATTGTAAAGGAAGACGGCTTTTAGCTGTGAGTGAACCAGATGATGGTTCTGGAATGTCTAAATTAAATGCCGAAATGATTAAAAAACTAACCGGAAGCGAAGATTTAACAGCCAGAGATTTACATAAGTCAAATATTACATTCAAACCTACTTTTACTACTGATTTATTCGCAAATAATATCCCTAAATTATCTAAATTAGATGGTGGTATTGGTCGCCGATTGAAAGTTATTAATTACCCTTTTAGTTTCGTTGATTCTCCAAATCCAAACAATAATTTAGAAAAACAAAGAGATTATTTAGTACAAACTAAATTCGAATCACAAGATTTTATTAACGAATACATATTACTTTTATTAGAGTATGCTGTTAAATACTATAATAATGATATTACAAAATTAGAAACACCTATTGAAGTAAAACAAGAGATTGAAGATTATATCGAAGAGAACAATCCGTTAAAACCTTGGATTACATCTTGTATTACACAAAATACTAAATCAAAAATATTATGTAGCGAAGTTCATAAACATTTTTTAGAAAGTAAACATTCAACATATAAAATGTCTTCTATTGAATTTAGTAAGTTGATGATTTTTAACAAATTTATTAGATCAAAAATAGGAGGTACTTGGTATTATAAAGGTTTTGATTTAATTACTGAAAATATAGAATGTGATATTGAAACACTATAAAAAATATTAATAATTAAATATATATAAATATTTTATTATTAATTAACCGAAAAATGGGGAATGATTTGGGGAATGAATTGGGGAATTGGGGAATATGGGGAACCGAGTTTTACAACTTTTTTGCTAAAAGAGTTCCGGGAATTCTCCGGGCCCGGTGGCCTGTTTTAAAATAAAAATATGTAAAAAACGGTTCCCCATATTCCCCAATTCAATAAATCATTCCCCATTTTATAAAATAAAAATTAATATATATAAGAAAATAATAATAATAAATATGACATATAACAAGGGTTTTAACTACTCATCATCATTTAATAGAAAAATAGCCTTTTCTGTAATACAGGCTTGGGGATAGCCATTTGTTATTGTCGCCCATCTAGAATGAGTAGCTCTAATCTTTTTAATCATAAGTTTATCAACATTTAGGTAGGCTTCTAAGACGTAGTGGACGGAACGTGTTGAACCTTGAGGAAAATAGCAATACCATTTACATTCGTTTAGAATACGCTTAAGATTTGGAGCGGTCGCTAAGTGGTTAGTAACAATACAAGAAACTTTAAGGTGTCGGCCTGTCTCTAATATTTGGTTCATAATATTATAGACTGCATCCTTAATCTTTTTGTCGCTAATAACATCACAGTCGTCAAATAATACTAAACTATTTTCGAAATCTGTAACATCATATGGATCACTAATTAAATCTTCGTCTAAAACAACTCGTTTTAGGTCTAAGCCATCTAGGGTTTTATCTTCTGTTAGATGACTAAACATATAAATAGGGTTGTTCTTGTATTTTTTCTTATATTCCTTACAATAATTTAAAACATAATAGGATTTACCAGATCCAGATTTACCTATACAAACACCAACATCTCTAGGATTATCTTTATTGTCTGTATCTGGTAGTTGCTGAAATATACCGTCGGTAATAGCGATTGACTTAAATTCTTTCTTTAATTTATTGTCTTTCTCAGTAATAGGTTTATTACTAATATAAATTTTGATTTTGTCATTCACACCCCCCTTTACGTAAGCTAGTGGGAAACCTTCTTTATCAATATTTAAACTCATACTTTCTATATCTTAATTAGAGATTTTAATCTAATTAATATATTTATAACTTGTTGTATGGTGGTAGTTTATCGGCCGACAATTTATATTGGTTAAAAAACTTTAAGGCTTCCTTATTGATTAGGTCACCATAAGCTGTACTGAGGTCTTTTAGTTTATCTACAGATAAATCTCGCATACCAATATTACTTAGAAAGGCCTTTACGGCTTTTTGGTCTAATTTAGACGAATACTTATCTAGGAAGATAATACAGGCGTCTATTTCGTTCTTTACGAGATATAAATCACCTACTGCACTATTAAATAGTTCAGTAATAGCGACAATAAGCTTTCTATTAACTGGTCTTTTGTATTTAGTAGCCACTAGAATACGTTTGAGGGCTTTGTAGTAGTTTCCGGACTCGTAGTAGTGTTCTGCATCTTTTAAGAGTAGTTTAGTTAAATCGGCGGGAGTATTACCAAAGATATAATTACACGACATTTCTTTAAAATGACCTTCGATATTGATAATCATATCGATTTTACAGTATTCGACGTCGTGAAATCTTTTAATAAAATTATTCTTAGTAAAATCTGCGACACTATAGATTTTGTATTTATCGCCGTCCATATACTGAAATTTAAATTCGATAAAAAATAGATTTTCGGTGGACTGAATATCTTTTAGAATTCTTTTAAATTCTTCATATATACTTTCGGGATCACCCGAAGACTTGCCTAATTTAACCATAAGGTCATAATCGGCTGGGTATAGTTGCGAGGCTAAAGCCCCCGTTCCAACTAGTTTAGGGTATTGATTACCAAATCTAAGTAGCCTGACGGCGTGGGCTATTTCTTTAGAGGGGTAGCGATTTTCTAAGACGTCCATTTATATATTCGTAAGATTATTATTTTAATCTTTTGTTTATCTCTATTGCTTGTATAAATTTCCTAGGGTCTTTAGTATCCCCGTACTTCTTTTTGGTAATAGCGTTTCTTACTCTATATAATTCTTGATTAGGTAATTTTCTAATAATATACATTTATATTATGAGAAGATTAAATTATTGTAAAAATTTTGACATATCAATAGAAACACAATACGTACTGACATTTTGCTCTATCCATCCGAATTCTAATAGAAAACACATTTTGAAAGTAGAAACTTCATCATCTGTTAGTTTATTAGTGAAGTTATAAGACATAAACATATTTACGTTAGGAGCCGCTATTTCAGCCAAAATTGCTTGTTTTAATAATAATACTTCTTGGTAAATAGAACAGTTTCTAAGTTCCGTAGTAAATAAATCTTTAATTTCTTGTTTAGAACTCATTATATATATTTACTTAAGATTATAAAATAGATTTTAATATCATATTTGCGAAACAACTCTTACCAGCCACAGCAGTTTGATTTGAAAAGGCTACGGTCTCACCTGCGTAAAATATCCCTCCTAAACCACCTTCATAACCAGCAGCCAAATCAGCGTTTCCTGTATTATTAAATCTATAGACAACGCTTCTTATACCATTAACATCCCATTTTACAATTTGAATATTTGTAGCTGCGGCAACGTTAGAGGTTAAATGACTAATATATCCTATATAATCATTTGGAACCGTAAATGTTCCTATACAATATTGATTCTGGTCCTGACCGGCAACAGCAGTAACAGATGAGTTTGAGGTTGTTGAGATATAAACAGCCTGACCTGCTGCTAAATTTGTTGTTAATCTAAACTTAATAGGGGCAATCATACTAGGTAATATAGCATAAGCTGAATTATTAAAAGTATATGGACCCGAATTCTCTACTAATTCACCCTCGGGATCAACATAATCTATATAAGCATCTCTATTAGTTCCACCACTGGTTCCCCCATAATGAACCCGAGCATTTGCTAAGCCGAAATTAGTCACTGTTGTGTTAATACCATTTGGCGTTGCTAAGCCAAATAATCTATATGTTGAACTTGTTTCGTCAAAACCCCCTATAGTATATTGTTTAATCTTTGGTAAGATTTGATAAACATTTATACCAGTAGCAGAATTAAAATTTGTGGTAGAACCATTTTGAATTTCCACATCTAAACTTTGTGTGGTATCTCCAGTTGTAGAAGTGATTTGTAAAGGTAAAGTAGAAGTATTATTTAAACCTACCATATATGAATATGTTTCTAATGCTTTTACGCTACTACTTGCCCCGGCTGGTTGAACTGTTGTTAAATTACTTGTAGTTGCACCTGTTCTATTAAATGCTTTCATATTAACATCTAAATTGTTAGATGTGCTTGTCAGAGAATTTCCAGCCGAATCCTTAATACCAACATTAGATGCTATCGATACTGGTTGTGTTTCTTGCCAAAAAGTGCCTATAACGGGTATGCTACTATTTTTAACTTGTACTTGAATAGCATCAGGATTTGTCGTATCACTTTTAATTCTATCTGTATTAGTTTTAATTGAGGCTAAATTTCCACCAGTTTCTAAAGCAAAACCGCTAATAGTATTGACTGCTACAGTATTAGCCACATTCACATCTAAACTTTGTTTCGCCCCATTAAGTGTGCTTGTTATAGGGACATTAGATCCGTCGTGTGTTTTACTTTCAGTTATTAAATTTCCCGTATTTGTGCTTTTCAAATGGTGCCAGTTTGTCCCATCTGATGATGCATAACAGTGAGTATCTAAACTAGTATTAGTAATATTACTATTTATAGAACCTGTTGTAGCAGTAATACTATCACCATTTGTAGCCTTAATTTTAACACTATCTACTGTTAAAGAACCTGCTGCTACATTAACATTTAAGTTAGAACTTCCATCATAAGTTAAACCATCTAAATCTGTATGGATAGTATCTAATTTAGTATTAGTTGATTGTGTTGTTGTATCTAAGGTAAAACCAGAAATGGTATTGACTTGTATAGATGTTGGATTATTAGCTTGAAAAACTTTAATACAATCATTATTTGGTGCGGCAGCTAAAGTTAATTTTTGATTTATAGCTTCTGAATTAGTATCATAAACACTAACTTGATTAGATACTTCAAAAGATGTAGGGAAGTTAGATATTTCAGTTGATGTGGGGAAGTTAGATATTTCAAAAGATGTAGGAAAATTATTGATTTCAACAGAAGGCAAAGAAGATACTTCAAAAGATGTAGGGAAGTTAGACACTTCAAAAGATGTAGGGAAGTTAGATACTTCAAAAGATGTAGGAAAATTATTGATTTCAACAGAAGGCAAAGAAGACACTTCAAAAGATGTAGGGAAGTTAGACACTTCTATAGTTGTTGGATTATTAGCTTGAAAAACTTTAATACAATCATTATTTGGTGCAGCAGC
>Ga0181346_1000908_pt1 | contig 13093 bp, 19 predicted proteins | sample Su13VDMM15DN_FD_130100 | JGI IMG/M metagenome (GOLD analysis project Ga0181346, IMG submission 130100) | Freshwater viral communities from Lake Michigan, USA - Su13.VD.MM15.D.N | ecosystem: Environmental > Aquatic > Freshwater > Lake | place: USA: Michigan | collected 2013-07-15 | reverse complement strand
TCAATTCCTTTCATTATTTCAAGTAGTGCACCTTGCAGTTTCTGCTTGGTGCGTAGGCGGGTGTAAATGCGTCTTTCAATATCTGATGCAGCAATGTGAGCAATCACTGTTGTTCTAGTCTGCCCAGGTCGTCGCACTCGTGCGCAAGCCTGTTCGTATATATCATTGCTGTGGATAGGAGCAAACCAAATGATGTTGGTTGCCGCTGTAAGTGTTAGTCCATGAGACATAGTCGCAGGGTTTGCCACCAGTACTCTAAGGTCTGTACCGTTTTGAAACTCACCAAATATTTGATCTCGTTCGGCCTTGCTTGTACCACCATGAACTGCCGCCACTGTCCACTCAGTTGACAACTCTTGCATCAGATGTTCTAGAACTCCAGTTAACGGAACAAACACGATGACCTTGCCTTCTGAGCCTTCGATCAACTCTTTAAGTACATCAATGCGTGGCTTGTTTGGAATGTAGATGTGCTCGCCGTCTTTACCATAGGCAACTCCACAAGCAATTTGAACAAGCTTGTTGGCCTTAACCGCCTCGTTGACAGCAAGGACCTCACCGCCTTCGTATTCAGTTATCAGTTTCTCAAGCATGCCTTTGTATGCAGACTTCTGCTCATCGGTCATCTCAGCATCACGGTTGATAAATGTCTGCTCGGGCAAATCGATACAGTCATCCAAGGCAAACCGAACTGCGGGTTGCATGATCTTCTTAACAGTATCTACTGCATCAACACGTGGTATCCACTTGAACTGTGTGATCTGCTTCATGACTGAGTCGCGGAACTGACCAAAGTATTTGGGTACGTCAGGGTTGGTTGGACATACGATTCGGCATTGTGCCCATGCGTCTGTAGGTTCGTGTGGTGTGGGTGCACCAGTCAAAGCCCATATACGTCTGTGCGTCTGCTTATTACATATGCTGTTTAGAATCTTCCATCGCTCTGTACTGGCATTTCGGAACATCGCAATCTCATCGACAATAATCAAGTTAATGTCGGGGCGCTTGGCTAACTCGTCTTGAATCGTTCTAATACCATCGGTATTGATAATGTAAATATCAGAGGGTTGAGCCAATAACTTCTTGCGTCTTTCTCGTGAGCCATACACAACTGTGGCATCTAAGTGTGGGAACGTCTTGAATATCTCGTCCGCCCAAGTGCGCTCCATTGTAGATAGTGGACAGATAACCAATGCACGTGTGATGAGCTTAGCATCACGCATGTAGTCAAATGCCCATAGTGACGTAACTGTTTTACCCAAGCCCATGCTGTTCAAACAGAACGCACGTTCATTCATGGATAGAAAGTTCGCAGTCTCGATCTGTGCCGCAAAAGGTTTGAAACGACCAGGCCACTTATAGTAATAAGTCATCGGGTCAGGCGGGTTAAAGCCTAAGTTTCTCAGCACCTTAACTTCATCAGGTCTGTGTGGAACAGCCACTAGTGTCTGCCCATTGTGCGTTACCAACTTTGCGGTTGGTATCGGTATTGTCACTCTCGTTGGATGTTTTAACTTGAGGATCAACGCCCTCTTATCTTGTCTGACTAGCATCTATTTTCCGTATGCGCTTCCATTGCTTCCTCTCCAGCCACGGTTCTTTTCTTTATCTACGACACGAAGGTTTGACTTATCGTTTGTGCCCTTGCTATCAAGCATCTTCTTGTGGTCAACATCTTTGCCGTCGCCCTTTTTAACTTTGCCATCACGTGCCATTTCTGCTCGTGCTTTGTTACGCATCTCGCGTTTGTCTACTTGCTCGGGACGTGCGTTGTACGCCTTGTCATAAGCCGCTTTAGTTGGTCCGCCTTTGTTCATCTTTCACCTCCAAAAAATCAATAAGTTGTTGAACATCATCGACCACGATAGACCATCCACCGTGGGCAAAGATAGCTTCTAATGTACGATCTTGGTTTGCAGTTGTACATCCCCTTTTCCCTGGAGCCTTGGTCTCTACACCAATAAACTGTCCACGATCGCAACAGATAAAGTCAGGGATGCCGACTACACCCATACCGTTTTGCATGGGCATAAAGAACCAAATGTTGCGCTTCTTTAGTTCTTTCTTAACGGCCTCTTTAACTTTACCTTCAGGAGTCATCGCTTATCCTTGTAGAACTCACACGTTTTAACTGGACACCATCCCTTACATAACCCTGAGGGTCTTGCAGGCCAAGCGTCACGCTCGTAAGCTGATTCCAACTTACGCACCTTCGGAATGAATGTTTGCCAAATGATAGGTACTTGGTCACGAGTAAACGTTTCCTTGTCTATCTTCTTGTCACGCATCCACACGAATCCAGTCACCACTGTATTTACTTGTGGGTATATCGCAAAGGTGTATCCCGCATACAGCATCAGTTGATGGGTCAGCTTTCGCTTGCCTGTCTTGTAATCAAGATTAACTGCCTTGTCACCATTGACAATCAGCAAGTCAGCAATACCCCGAGTCCAAGCTTTACCCCATGGAGCAGGTTGGAAGTTCTCATCCAGTGCCATCTCAACTTCGCAAAACTTTTCCCCTGCCATGTTTGCTATCTTGGTAGCCAAGCCTTCCCATTGGGACATGCCCTCTGGTAAAGCCGTGCCATCTTTGATACGATATTCCATAGCTTCATGCACACGACCACCCCATAGAGTCGCTTCAGTGGGAGGCTCTACTATGTCTCGTTTGACACGCACATGGTAAAACTGCCTAGGGCAGGTTTCGAACTTCTCAAGTTGACTGTATGTCCAAGCGGGTATTGTCATAGGGGTTGCGCCCGAGGGGTAAAAACCTCAGGTGATGGTGTGTATGTTAGGGCATCCATAGCGTATGTCAAGGGGTTTTATTTGGCATCTGCATAATTATTTCCAATGTCGCCTTCACACGACACTGGTAAGTTGGCGCACCACTTCGGAGGCACTGACATGGTCTCAGTCATGAACTCTAACGCCCAGCTGCTGGCGCTTTTAGGTACGACACAAACTACCTCGTCATGTACAGTTAAAGCAACTTTGTACCGACAGTCAGCCAGTGGGTTGTCGTTCTTGCGCATCTCCATGTCGATCTTTGCCATCTGATCGAACACAACTATACGGGCCAGTGCTTGAACTACGTTCTCAACTACCTTACCACCGTATATCTTGACAGGACCATAGCGTCCCCTGTACTCACATCCATCACCAGACTTACTCAGTTCAGGATAACGAATCATCGTGCCGTTGGGTAAGTGAATGCCCTCAGGTGAACAGCGTAGTTCAATGCCAACACCGAATGTTGTCTCATAGCCCTGCGCCATTTTGTCCAATGCTTTCTGTGCATCCTTCCACAGTTCGGCAATCATGGCGTACTTGGTTCGGTACGTGGTTACTGTCTGCTTGGATTCGCCTGCATCCATATCAACTGAGATACCGCCTTGACCAATCTTCAAAGTACCTTGGAACTTATCAGCACCCATGCCGTAGCCTAGGCCCAAGATACACGTCTTACCAACAAACCGTTCAACCTTGTCTGCTTTGGTAACAGGTTTGCCATACACGATTGATGCAAACTTAGAATAAATATCTACACTGTTGCGAAAGTCAACTAGCAAGTCTTCTTGACCAGCCAGCCACGCCACGACACGCGCTTCAATTTGTGCTGAGTCCACTGCAACAAGTACATGATTGTCGGGTACTTTGATTGATCGCCTGAGTGCACCGCCTCGTGGCAGGTTCTGTAGGTTCATCTTGTCGCCACCACTAGCACGCCCAGTGTGAGCACCCCAGTAGTTCAAGAGAATTGGTAACGCACCACGCTCAGAGATACCCAAGAACGATTCGGTTCTCGTTTCTTCCAATGTGGATTTGATACCAAGCCTTGCCGCAACTACAGCTTGCACCGCAGTGTTGGGATGTTCAAGCAGTGCTTTGAACTCATAGTCTGTCTTGCTAAACGCATACGCTTCTTTGTTAGTGCGCAGGCTCGTCTTGAGTGGCGGCTCAACGCCTAGCTTCTTCAGCACCTCGGCAAACTGTGGGTTGGACATAAGTGCGTCTCTACCAATAGACAAGTCAATACGTTCCATCAACTTGGCCTTCTTGTCTTGAACGTTGTTCAGGTGAGCAATCAGTACATCTCTGTCCAACTCAAGCACTGGGTCAGTGAACATCCGAATCATCAGGTCCTGTATGTACAGTTCCTTCGGAGGGTTGTCTTTCTTCAGGATATGGAACAAGGTCCAAGTAAGTTCCACATCGTTGTTGCAGTAGTTACCGTAGTTGTCAAGGTCCCCAGGGGTAAAGTCACTGCGTCTTTTACCAAGCGCGTTTACCACCTCATTACCTTTGTGTCCATCTGTAAACTTCTCAGCCAATGCTTTGAGTGAACCACCGACAGTCAAGCCCGTGATAGGTCGTGACATTGACAGTGTATCTAGATAGTACTTGGGTATGATGCCAAACCGCCAAGCAAGTATGGCTCCATCAAATGCCATGTTATGACAGATCAAGTAGTGGTTAGGGATATCCAGTTCTTCCAGTGCCATTGCTATCTCACCATTGGAACCAGTTACCCATTGTGCAGGCGCATCGTCAACCTTGTATGAGAAGCCAATGACTTCAAATTGCGGGTCTCGGATGTACGCCTCGGTCGTCATCTTGGACAGACTAAACTCTTTTGAATAGTAAGTCTCAAAGTCCAGAGTGATGTAACTCATCTTAAGTTCCTGACTGTTGCACGCTTTGTCCAACAGGTTACGCAATGCCACTTTGATGGGCTCATCTGAATGCCACCTTCAGGCGGTTTAGTCTGCCCACATTTGTCGCAAGTCTTAAGTTGATGTATGGGTTGCTTAGCCCCTATATCTAATTGTTGTTTAGCGAATCCGTTCACGTGATCTCCTTCCAGTGTTGTTAGGCTTAGGGCAGTCTTCGGGTACGTCAACGACGACCCAAATTGCCGCTAGGTTGTTTCGGTATTCTGATTTCTCCCATCGATCAATGTACACCCCAAAAACATTCTCCAATGATTTGTTGACCGAGCGATTGTCTATACCAGTAAACTTAGATATATCGCTTGACTTCAAACCATCGGGGTGCTTTTTGAGTAACGCACGAATGATGTTGTGATTACTCTTCACAGTGGTGCGTCCTCTGCGTTCTCAGGATTGAAAGGTAGTTTATCAAGCGGGTCATGCTCGGGCGGTTTAGTTGGAAAAGGCCACGTCATGCTTCAAACACCTTCTTGAGTTCAAGGTATACAGCTTTCGCCATACCAACAGACATTGAGTTAACAAGCTGTTCAGCACTTGGAGAACTTGTCAGTGAAGTCGATGGCATTGGCAGCGCTGCAGTTGCTTGCGCTTTCTTCTCTGCTTGGGCTTTCTTCTTGGCTTGGTACTTAGCACTGTACTCGAGTTGCTTTGCTCGCTTGATTCTGTATTCAGCACGAGCAATATGTGCCTTGGCAAGTGCTTCCTGTCGATTGAACGCAGGGTATGACTCTCCAACTGCTTGATATACAAATTTTCCGTTTGCATTCTTGCTTCGGCTAAGTACACCACGGTCTAGCATCTGTTTGAGCCGAGTAGATATGCCAGTCATGTCGCCACTGTTTACCAGTGAAGCAAGTTCCACGCTAGTTTTGTTCGGGTACGATTTAATCGTGTCCCAAATTAATTTACTGACGTTGGTTTTGTCAGGCGTGATAGGTGATGCAGTTACATCATCATCAAATTGTAAGTTGTCTAGTTTCATAAGTTCGCTTTTTAAATCAGGCATGTAAGTTCTCCTTAGTTGTTACGGTCAATGTGCTCTAATAAACGCTCAAGATAGTGTCGTGCTTTTAATACATCTTTGACACCATCCTTATCCTTGTATCTAGCAATGTACTTAATGACGTTGCCTCGCAAGAATCCTTCAAATTCTTCAGCGGTCATCCATGATTGCATGGCTGTCCACGGTTGAACATCTTTGCTTTGGTAGTGATCACCACCGACTTGTGTTTCACTTGCTAGTGGTTTATTCATATGATTTCCTTTTGGGGTCAAGCTTTAGATGAATCATGAGTTGGACTAAACGAGATTCCATTCTCGCTAGTCGTCTCTCAATATGGGAAAGGCTGTTCAAGTCGTTTGACTTGGTGGAGGCCGCGCCATTTTTCTCCAAGGGCTTTGACCGAAAGAATCCACTGGCGTTGGTAATTGCGTTTAACATGTTTGTTTACTTCATATGATTTAAATGTGTTGATAGCTTTGCGCATGAGTTGGTACTCTGTCATACTTTAGCTCCTGCCATACGTGCACCGACTGCCGCTGCTACGGCATTGTCAGTGTCAATCTGTTTAAGAAATTCTGATGCCTTGCTAATTTTCTCAGCAGTGCGCTCAGACTTGACCAACATGCGTTTCATGTAGGATTCGGGAATGTAGACACGTACATCGGGCCACAACTTAACTGCTTCGTTAAGTGATTTGCAGTTGTTCAAGAAGTCCTTGATTTGCCGTTGGATAGCTTTCCACTTCTTGTTGTTCTCGTAGTATGCAACGTCACGTTGCACAATTTCTGCAATGATTGGATGCTCAGAAGGTACATCAAAGTGCGTTGTATAGCTTGAGGTCTTGGGGGGTGCCGCAGTACCAATAGCAGTCTTGATATGCACCATAGACTTTAGCTCTACTCCATCATGTTGGAACTTAGTGTTGGCACGAAGTTCTTTGTTGTACACTTTCCAATCATCAGGGATTACATTCTTCAAGTGAAAATGGCTACCCCATATCAATTGCTCGAGGTCATTAGGTAGTGTCTGATATGTGATTTCATCAATTGGTTTCTGAATTAGATTTGCGTCTGCCTCCTTCATGCGAGTGATTTTATTTTCTACATCGTTGATCAGTGTTGCGCTAATAGCTACATAAGCCATGGTGTTGCTCCGTTTAGTTAGTAAGTTTAGGTCATTATCCGTGATAATCAATAGGGACTAACCCCAAGATTAATACATTGAATGTCTGACAAGAGACATTCCAGCGGTCAGGGCAGTATCTTTCAAGAGCCGCAGTCGCATCTCAGGGGTGTAGTGCACCCACTGCCCTTCGTAATAGCCGCTAAGATTTGGCACTGCTGTATTGCTTAAGCCTAACTTAACGACCATTTCTGCATCCTTCCCTGTTGGGTTGGAGTAGTCAACATCTTCAGCTTGCACTTGATGGATTACTTTCATCCCTGCCAAGTGAAGCTTGAAGTGGTGATCGAACAAACCCAAGCGAAGCATGACCATGGTTAGCTTGTATAGCACCGCAGTCTTTGCCCTCGCTTGATTGAATTGTTGTTCGGTTATGACCCGATTAAGACTCGAGTTCGAAGTGGACATTTTCACCATAAGGGGCTTCAACGTCACTGCTGATACACCACACGACTGGATAGCTAGGTGCGTCACCGAAGTCTGTATAGCCATCAGTCAAGCACACAAACACATCGGGGTCGATGCCTTCATTGGCACAGTAATCAAAGCCTGCAGGCATATGAGTGCCACCGCCTGAATAGAATGTCAACGCTACTTCGTCGCCGCATTCAAACACTTCGTGCTTAACTACGTCAGTGTCGGTATACAAGACATGAACCTTGGATGGTCTGCATTGCGTAACGATGCGTGATAGGTGACCGTTGTAGTGATCGAGTTCAACCTGAGAGATTGATCCAGACACATCGACTTGCACAACAAGCTCGCCCATCTGTGGCAACTTATCCACGCTAGGCAAGTACACATCAGCAAACCTGCGGTTGGGTCTACGCCACGATTGATTCTGCCTGACCTGCGCTACGCAGTGCTTCTCGAGAATCTCATACCAAGGGGTCTTGGATTCAAGCATACCTGCGACCAAGTCCTGTAACTTAGCGGATAACTTACCGCGCATCTTGGCGGCTTGTGCTGCTTCAGCGATCTCGACTTTGATCTGACCTTGCATCTCACGAATCTCGTCAGGGGTCATCTCACGTCCACCATCCCCATAGATCACATCATCACCAGTGCCATCGTTGGGAGGACCATCACCACCTTCGTTACCATCAGGCAATTCATCGTAGATAGTCTCGACTGTCTTATCCTTAGACCCTTTGATATCCACGCAGTTGGGAATACGCTGACCGATGTTGCTATCGTCTAGCATATCGTTAATCCATGCATCACCTGCATAGTTCCACTTCTTAGGGTTGCGACTACCGAGACGCAGTGCGTGCTGACCCATAACGTGACCGACCTCGTGACATAGACCCCACACCAGTTGCGGTACTTCAAGCTTGTCGATGAAGTCAGGGTTGTAATAGATACGCGCCTTGCCATCGACTGCCAGTGTTGGGATATCACGTGTCTCAACCATGGGGCGTTTAAGTAGGATGCTTGCCCAGAATGGATGGTCAAGTACGATTTGTGCTTTGGCTTTGTCTAATTTAGTTGCCATGTTTAACCTCTTACTTCGTTGAATATAAATACTTCATTGCGATCAACTGCATCACAAATCCGTTTCGCTTTGTCCAAGTCTTCTTGGCTTCTTATTAATGGGGTGATCTCTCGTGCAGTCCTTGCATTGATTAGATTGAAGAAGTGGTAGTCATATTGGTGTTTCTCAAACAGAGTCTCGATCGTACTAGACACCTGTTTATTACGCCAGTTGTTGTAGGATTGATCACCATTCTCCATACGCCATGCGGCAAAGTCACCCATGATGAGTTCATGTATCTGAGTTACTTGTGCGGGGTTTAAGTTCTCACCCTTGGCATCGTGGGTCCCATACTCTCTACGAATCGGCATACCATATTTTTCTGCCAGTCCCTTGGCTAAAGGTACAGCCACCGATGAGTAGCCGCCTCGTGCTACACCATCCATGATCATGCGCTTGACTGAGTTCTTCATCCTAATAGTCCAGCGTGCTGGGTCTAAAGTAGTAGTGATCTCAGCCCCAGGTAACTTACTGAGTCGGGCAACATCCCAGTAGTTCATGCTTTGGTTGTGTATCGTCATTTGTTTTCCTCCGTTTGAATGACTTCGATTCTGTCGTTAGCGTTTCGCTCAACCTTAAATTCTTTGTCAGCGACACCTGCAATGATGCGTGATAGGTGCCATAGAACCTCGTCTTTGGCTTCGTTGCGGATACGTTCCCTGAAATACATAATCACAATTCCAAGGAACGCACCGAATAGTATGAGTTCAAAATCTGAGAAGATCATGCGGCTCCGTATAGTGCACCCATCTGCTGTGCAATGTAGTCAAGCTTCTTGGCGGCTTGTTCACGAACGATTGGTGATTCACGCAATACTTCTTTGTTATCAGCAAACAAAGTCACAGCGTCTCCGATGATGCGGGCCATGTCAGCTACATCAGTATCTCCACCGACATTGAGGCGTTTAGCCATCTCAACACCCTCGATCACATTCTGAATGGCAGAGTCTCTAAAGATTGCACCATCAGTACCGATTGGTTTGTTAAGTTTCTCGACCAAGTGTTTGAGTGGCTCCATCATTTTCTTAATGACTTCGACACGAGCACGAACAGCCACATCATTCATCGATGCTTCAAACGCTTGCTTGTCTTCATCGCTAATGTCGAACAAGAAGTGGCTTGCCTGTGGCAGTGGGGTAAAGCGTAGATCATGTCCAATGCGTGTTTGGAATTCATCCGCAGTTGGATAGTCTGACGCGCAGGGTGCTACATACCTTGAAGGCTTAGCTTTGCCTGTATCGGCCAGTAGTCTCGATTGCACATCAAGCTGTACATATGTGTCATATTGGGGCATGACTAGGTTCATGTACGCATCAACTTCAGCCATGAGTCCACGCATATTCTGTGTGTAATCAAAGTACTGTTCGTTGGGCAGTAGCCTCGGACCTTTGTCAATGTATGGCAGTGTGTGCGTTTTGTGATAGGTGTATATCTCACTAGCCTTGGCAAGCAATCGATTGATTGGATTACTTGGGTCGCGGAATAATTTCTTATTCACTACGAATGCGGTATCGCCCAATTCAGATTGAAGATACTCCTCTGCCATCATGTCACGAGTGGACAGGTTGGCTCTACGTGTGGTCAGCTTGACCAGCATGGCTTTATCCGCCAGTGTTGTTAACTGCATGTTTGCTCTCCTCTTGATTAAATAATGGAAAACCTGATGTGGCTTCACCCACCTCGATTGAACGATTGATATAAACGTCAGTTGGGTCATCCCCAAATCTGTCTATTTCAATGTCCTTCTCCTCCTCACCTACATGAAGACGAGTCCCCGATAAATTGGGATACTCACTCCAATGTGTCCACAGTTTCTCTAGCCAGTTAATGTCTCCATAAGTTGAGTACCATTTCCAGCCTTCGAATTCAAACTTGATATAGCCAACTACATCGTTGTTATGCCTAGCTTTGTAGACTTCAAACAAACTGAAGTCCATATCCAATTCCCCCGCAGGGGATGGATGATTCATTCGTGCGCTCACCATTGCGGCAGTTATGTCTTCGACAGTACCGCGTATCAGCCATATGCCATCGGTTCGATATCCCATTTTTTCCCACCTTGTATCAAAGTAAAACGTTGGCATTTTTTACAGCCCACTGCATGAATGCCTTGGTGTTGCGAATCTCAGGCTTGAGCTTCTGTGCGTCAAAGATACACATCACTTGGAAGTCAGGGGTCAAACGATCGACATACTCAGCGACACGATCGAAGTTGTCTTTGGATACCTTGTGTGCCAATGCACCAGTTAAGGCATACAGTACAGCAGGGTCAGTTGGTACAGCCGCTTTGGATGGGTTCATCAAGATGCTCTCGATGTTGGGCAGGTTCTCGAAGATACGCTTGAAGCCTGTGTACTCAGCCGCCGCACCTTCACCGACACATCCTGCAATGTTTTCATAGTACAAAGCAGAGGGCAGTGTTGTGTCTACCTCATTGGCAAACTCCCAAGTCCGTGGTGTTGGATTGATGTTGCGATTGGGGTCGAAGTCAGACAATAGATTGGGCTTGAATCTGAGGAACTGAATCATCTCGACTGCGATGTTGTTCTCCAATGCCCATGCACACCAGTCGTCTAGGTTCTCGTCATACTGCAACTCTTGCATACGATTGGATAGCTTGGTAGTCATGCGATTGGCACCAGATTTGTCCGCTGTACGATTACCTGATGCAATGATGTGTAGCTTGGGGTGTAGTCCGAGCTCGCCAGCGAACTTATCCAAGATGACACGACACATTGGGTTCTGCATCGGTTGGGGTGCATCGGACAGTTCCTCGACAATCAATGCACAGGGTTGGTCAGTCCCATCGTCACGAATGCGATAGAACTCAGGCATTGGTATCCACTTGGCTACATCGTTGTCAGTACGTGGCACACCCATAATATCTACAGGGTCACGCAATGATGGATTGAACTCCGTGATGCGCTCAGGTGAGATGCCAAGTGACTTGATAATGTCACGACAAAGCGCTGACTTGCCGCCACCAGGTTTGCCAGTGATATAGGGAACAAGTCGGTTACCTTTGGCGAAGTTAGCTAGTACAGATGTTTTGATATCTGAATATTTCATGTTTTGCTTTCAGTTAGTTGTGCCCGAGGGCGTTGATGTACGCACAAGTTCTGCGCTTGTGTTCCAGATAATAGGTAAGGTGAGGCTCACTACGTGAGCTCTAGGTGGCTCACTAAAATTTAGTGAGAGGACCAGTTGGACCAGTTGGTCCTAGTGACTTCGATCGAACCTGCGCTTGACTTGCATCAGCTTCCACTGTGCCTCTAAGACAGCCATGACTTCAAGGTATGCAAGTTGGTTGCGTTGTTCTTCTTGCATTCGCGTTATGGTCGCCAATACAGCAGATCGAGCATCAAAACTGCTATCGCTAGTATTATTGCTACTCGCTCGATTTTCTCCCATGTTGTGTGCATGATTGTCTTTCGTGATAGGTGATGTGATGCGTGCTCTTGCTTTGGCACGCTCGTTTTGCTCATATTGCTCTGCTCGTCTGCTCATGGATACCTCCGATATGACCTCACTATGGAGTCATTGGTGGGCTCATTGATTTCGAGTACGTCTATCTTTACGCCTTTGGCTTCCATTGCGTTCATGAATACAGCCATGTCACAGTCTTCCTCTAGGTATACGATGTTGCCCTTGACATACGAGTAGTGACTGATTTTATCTTGGATGCCAAGTTCTACAAGCTCGTCGTAGTTAACTGCTAACCAGCCGTGGCCTGGATCGGAGTAGAAGTAATAGTCAATTTTGTTGGTTGTGCTCATGTGTTTCCTTAGTGTGTGTCGTGCATCGATTCGACTGGCAAACCATTTGCTCAGCCGTTGTGTTTCCCAGCTTTCCAATTCATCTTGCATTAGCATTGATATCGTCCTCTTGCAGTGGTGGTAGGACAGTTGCTTCTTGCATCATCTTCAATACACCTTGCATTGATTCATATGTTTCAGACCCCATGCAAGGGTTAGCAAACCCATAGGGTTTACCTTTATCGTTGTAATAAACTTCTTGTAGGCAGTACCAATCGTCACCGCCATTCTCTGATTTAACATTTACGATTCGATAATTCCACATTGAATGCCTCCATAGCGTTGCGTAATTCATCCCATGATGGGAAACGTTTGTATGTATCGTAGTACCGCCATTCCTCACAGTTAGCGCATCCTGCTTCATATGAACGGCATCGTTTGCTTTGGCTACTTCGCAAGAACTTGAATCCTTCAATGGATACATACTTGCTCTTGGCTCGTTTGCGTATGTCACGTACTTTCATTCGATTTCCTCGTTTTCTTTTCGTGGCGTTTGAGCACTGCCACCGCGTTATTGCGTACCATGATGTAATCGCGCTTCATTCTGTGAAAGTCAGAGTCCATGAACAAGTCTCCATATATTTGCATGAAGTCATAGCACAGGCGCAGTGCATCTTTGGTATCTCGGTCAAGCGCTTTCATTTGCCTCCCTTGTGGCTTGAGTTAAGGTTGACCAGTAGTGATAAGTCAGTTACCACGATGTAGTTTGATTTGGGCATGGGCACGATGGTGTGCTTACGCTCTTTGGCTATCTTCTCCGCACAGTCCATACAGGTTGGGCGTGATAGGTGTTTGCGATGTGGCTCGACACGAACTGCGTAGCAG
>Ga0181346_1000906_pt1 | contig 13099 bp, 17 predicted proteins | sample Su13VDMM15DN_FD_130100 | JGI IMG/M metagenome (GOLD analysis project Ga0181346, IMG submission 130100) | Freshwater viral communities from Lake Michigan, USA - Su13.VD.MM15.D.N | ecosystem: Environmental > Aquatic > Freshwater > Lake | place: USA: Michigan | collected 2013-07-15 | reverse complement strand
TGGAGAAAACCAGATAGTTTATAACTTCTTTAAATCTATCAAGCCGATTCTAGAGAACTTTATGCCTGCAAAGGTATATTTCATCCTAGATGGGAAGCCAAAGGCTAGATTAGAAATGGATGAAGAATACAAGGCCAATAGGCGGCAAGATAATATGACAGAAGAGATGGCTCTATATTGGGCTTCATTTCATCTACAAAAAAGATTCATTATTAATGCCCTAAAAAATGATTTTCCATTTACGGTGGTCTATCATCCAGATTTTGAGTGTGATGATATTTTAAATCATATTGCAATTACTGGTGATGATGAAAAAGTTATTGTATCATCTGATACAGACTTTATTCAAACTCTAGATTTATCTGACAAGGTAAAGCTTTGGAACCCATTAACTCAATCTTATAGAGAGAAAATGGATGTTGACTATACCAAATATAAGGCTATGGTTGGAGATAAGACTGATAATATCTCTGGTGTCAAAGGTGTTGGAAAGGTAGGGGCCATTAAAATTTTGAAAGATGACGCTCTCTATCAAGCTAAAATGTCAAATCCAGTGTTCAAGTCTCAGTATGAACATTCTTATGGTTTAGTAAAATTTGCAAATATGACTGATTTTGAAAAAGAACTTCAGTATTATAATGGTGAGTTTACTGAGGAAAAATTTAGAGATATGCTGAAAGAATTGAGCTTTAACTCTATGTTGAATGATTCGTACTTTACAAAGTATGTAAAGCTAATGGAGAGAATTCAAGATGAAACCGTATAAAATAGAATATATTTGGCTAGATGGATCCTTACCAATTCAAAGAATTAGGTCAAAGACTAAGATAATTCACCTACCCGAAGATCAAGACTCAGTATCAATTCAAAACATTCCACCTTGGATATTTGATGGATCTATAACAAATCAGGCAGCGTCTGAAAGAAAAGACTGTATTTTAATTCCAGCTTTTATCTGTCCAGATCCACATAGAATTGGTGGGGCCATAGCACTTTGTGAGGTATTTCATGCAGATGGAAAGCCAGATACTCACAACTATCGAAGAGTAATTCATTCCTTGGCCCTTGACCACCTAGAGTCAAAGCCAACTATTGCATTTGAGCAAGAGTTTGTCATCATGAAAGATGGAGAGCCAATCTTCTGGCCTAAAACTCAGAAGGCTAGAAGAGATCACTATTGTGGTGTAGGGTCAGAAAATATCCTGGGAAGAGATTTCTTAGAGGATCACCTTAACGCTTGTTTGGCTGCCAATCTGTCGGTAAATAGTATTAGTGCTACAAAATCACCATCCCAGTGGTCTTATCAAATTGGAGGTTCAACAGTAGATATTGTTACTGCATCAGACCACCTAATTGTATCTAGATATCTTCTTCAGAGACTAGGAGAGAAGTCTGATTATCAAGTTTCTTTTGAGCAAGGATCACTAGATGGTAGTAATCTAAAGCTAGAGTTCTCTACAGAGCTAATGAGAGAAGTTGGCGGAATCGAATGGATCAAGTCTGCTATAGATATTCTATTTAGTCAGAACTTGCTATCAGAGATAAATCTGACCTATTCTAGAGACACAGATAGTGAAGCTGGTAGTGCCACAATTCCACTTCCAGCCGCTCTAGAGAGCAGAGGCTATTTTGAAGATCATCGTCCAAGTGGTACTGCTAATCCATATAAAATATTATCCCTTATACTAAAAACGGTATGTGTAAATGAAACTAGATTATTTTCTGAAAAAAGAAAAAATCAATAGAATCTTATCTTATGCAGAAATAAAAGATGGCAATAAGATTTATTTTGGATGGAAAGAATCCAATACATTAGATCTTAATACAAAATTAGTTATTTCAAAAAAGAAAGTTGATGATTCTACTAAGATTGAAGTTGCTACCCTTTCTGACTATGAGGCTTATTTTAAAGCCTCTACATCAGAAACTCCAGCCTCATTTTTAATAAAGTGGGAATCTGCAGATGTTAAGGCTTTAAAGAATTTTCTAAAGTCCAATAAGCAGCTGTACCTAGAGGGTGAAGAATCATTTTGGATTAAAATGGCAAATTTAGTCTTAAATGAAAAAGGATTTAATAAATTTGGAATTTCTTATAAAATTTTAAATTTAGAATAGTTTTGTCACAAATTATTGACTTGACTGCTTTGAGTAGTGGCAAAAAATCAACAATAGATCGTAGTGACTATTGTATTTTTAAGCAAAAAAAAGAAAAAGTAGACCAACTTGGCTACAAGGAGATACAATGAGCTTATTTGTTAAGGGATATTATAATCCATCAGAAACCAAGGCAGTAACATCTGCGCCCCGGAAAAGAGATGAGTTTTTAACATCGGTTGACACTCTTATGGATGAATATTATAATAATAACTATTCTGGATTTGCAAAAGAATTTTCCAAGAGTATTGATGCTAAGGGTTCTTATCCAAGGGTAAATTTCATTGAAAATGGTGATCACTATATTCTAGAGGCTGCAATTCCTGGATATAAAAAAGATGACGTTACTATTGAGATCAAAGAGGGAATTCTCACAATTCGCGGAAGAGCCTCAACGGAGTCTGATTCAGAAGGTAAGGGTGTTTATGTTTGGAGGGAGATTAAGAGGTCAAAGTTTTTAAGATCAATTGCTCTTCCAGAAAATCTAGAACACTCAAATACTAGTGCATCAATTAATTCTGGAATTTTAATCATAAAAATTCCAGTAAAGGCACCAATCCCTAAGAGGCCAGCCTCCTTTGAGGTAAAAATTAAGTAAGGTAGATATTTTTTAACCCAATTTATCTCACCGATATACCGTCCGTGGAATATTCTCTAGGAGCACCATGCCAAAAAAGATCACCGTTGAATTCCTTAATAAAGTAATATCTAATTCAAAAATTCAAGCATACTTACATGCTTACAATATTAGGGAGATTGTGGGATTTGTAGAGTCTCTTTCCGACTCCAAGAGAAAGGAGCTACTCTCTGATGCTAGCTGGAATAAGTATCCTAAGTACGTTTACTATAAAAAGTTTGCTCAGGAAAATCCAAGGTGTCATGGCAAATCTATTGATAAAATGTCTCAATTTGTTTACTCCAATCGTCAAAAATACCCAAATACATATAAGTCAGTTTTGAACCACTCCGCTGGAATCATCCTAGACTATGCGATGGATAATTTTGGAGGCTCTGATAGACAGAGGTTGGCTAGAAGAGGTATGATCTCTACTGATGTTAGGGTCAGGAAGAGTGCTGCAAGACTTTTGCCCATCCACCTTCTTGAAAGGATGATTAATGACTCAGACTATGGTGTCAAGAGAATTGTGACAAACAGAATTAGCCCCGCAAGTAGACCTGATCTTTTTATCAATTGCAATAATTTTCACCCAAGAATGGAGGCACTTCTTTCCTCAGATATTGAGAAGAATACCATCATTCAAAGATTGAATGAACTTTCTACGGATAAAAATTGGTTTGCTACAAAAGAGATGACAATTCTACTAGACAAGTTAAGCGACGATGATATTCTATTCTTTATGAACCTTTCTCAAGGTAAAAATAGAAGTGATATTGCAGACTATTTGGCAGAAAGACTTACCTAGAAGTTTTTACAAAATATGAATAGATAGCCTTGCTAGTAGCGTTTGCTTCTGCAAGGCTATCTTCATTGCTTTCTGGGTCTGATTTAAGATATTCTGAAATAAAAGACTTTTGACTGTCACTAATGTCCTCAGACAGATGGCTCTGGCAGATAGATCTAATATTCTCTATTGACTTTTCGTAAGACTCCTCGCTGATACTATCACTAGCCATTTCTACTGCCATAACTGGCAAGGATAATATAAAGCTAGCCATAGCCCCCAATACTGGTATTATTTCAAGAATGTCTATGATGACCATAATACTATTTGTAATGGTAGATACTAAGTCAGTAGAATAAGCTTTTAGAGTCTGAGATATTGTAAGAATATTTTTTAAATCTGCGGCAGAGTCTTTGTATTCTTCTGTTAATTGCAGCAACTTCTCCCCCAAAGCCTTTGTATTCCCCGGCGTTGGAATTGTAGCTTCTCCTACAGCTATTCCATACTGAGCGAGTGGAAGTTCTGAGACTACCTTGCCACCGTTAACCCAAGCTTCATTCGCGTTCTTTATAAGTAAGGTTGTGTCTGTTACTATTCCAATATAAGGCAAAGATCCAGCTAAACCTTTACCAACACCTTTAATGCCCTTGCCCATTAATGATATAGAATTTCCAGCTACCTCTTCCGCTGGGCCCGCTCTCTTGGAGATCTTGTAATATTTAAGAGATAGATCTTCTAGAGAGTTTGCATAAACTCCCTCATCTGCTGCCATCCTAATTAAGCCTCTTTCCATCAAGCTTATCTGATCTATATCTCCTGGAAAAATACTAGCAAGTTTGAATATTCTATCAAGTCTGTGGTGACTACCTCTTACTAATGCCTCTCCCATTTGAATGGCTTTTTCGCCTACATTTTGTGCGGCAGGCATTACGGCTTTAACTCCACCAATGACTGCCCTAATTCCAGGTGTAATGGCATCGGTAATCTTCTCGCCAATAGCGTCCAATTCCTTTATGCTATATGGTTTTTCATCGCAGGCTCTGAGTAGATCATCCCACTCTTGCTTATCGCTAGAAATATTTGTGTTTGCATCCTCGGCAAACTTGGCTATAGTGTTCTTGCCTAGAAATATTGCGGCCAACTTGGCCTTTCTTGACGAACCCTCTCTCTTTATAGACGGAGATAGTGACATGAGTAGCTTCCTTACATATAATAATTCTTATATTAATGAAATTATTAGTAGTAAGTTTCCTATAAAAAGTCTGAGAACAGAGGATGCAATAATTGCTGGAGGTTTTCCTTTGGCAGTTTTTCTAAAGGTAGAGGCAACAAAAGAAGAGTTTTTACCATTTGCAGTCAGGAAGATAACAACCGAAGGTCATAAACGTCTTCAGTCTAATGAGCTATCTTATACAGATATTGATATCTGGGTTAAGAGTGGGTCAGCTAACACCATACTTAACAACCTATTGGATATTAATACAAGCCCCCATCTTTCTCTTGACGATTCTATTCTTTCTTGCACAAGAAAGAGTCGGTGGGCAAATACATACTCAGTTATATCAAAAAATGGAAACTCTTATATAAAAGATATTCAGATTATTAAGAATAGGCATGAGGATGCTAAATCATTACTGTCTACTTTTGATCTAAACATCTGTAAAGTAGCTTGGTGTAATGGAGAGTTGATTCTTGACAAGGATGTAATAAAAGAAATTACTTCTGGTGAGTTTGGATTAGATCAATCATATGATTTTGGTGAACAAAATTTTACAACTAGACTATATCGTAGTCTCAGGTTTATCAAATATGCAAAACGATACAGTCTGGAACCATCACCACAGATTTGTGAGTATATATATCACACTATTGCAGATTCTAGCGATGAAAATATAAAGTATAGCCTAGAGAACCAAACTGGGCTTGTAAATATATCTAAATATACAAATCATTCTGACAAGACCCAGAGCATGTATCATTCTCTTGTTTGTAATTCTACCTATGAATGGTTTAGTCAATGTAAGAATTTCAAGAAAGAATGGTCATTATTTCTAATAAATCATCCAATTATAACAGTAATACAGCAAATTATAGACGGAAACAAAGAATCTAATTTTTCTACAGATATTCCATTCTAACTATTTAAATCTGGAGTAATTATGGGCAAGAAGTCTCAGTTGGACGAATTTCGTGATATGGTTGACGGCTGTGATGATAAGGAAGCTCTAGAGGCAGCCCAGCAGCTCTTAAAAGACATTCTTAGAATTAATGCTATTAAGTTTGAACTCTCAAATCTAGAGAGCGGACTTACCACTGGAAAGAAGGCTATGTTTTACTTCTTCACCTCGGGGTTGACAGAGGATGAAATTGTCTTTGCAGCAGAAAGAACAAAGGGGAAGCTAAATAGAGTTGGGGAAAGCGAAAAAAAGATTGCAGAGAAGAAAGCAAAAGAAGAATTAGAGGCTGTGGACAAGATAAAAAATGAAGAAGAATTAACGAAAGATAAAGTTGACCCATAAGACATTGTGAATAAATTGGGGAGGGTTGTTCCTCCCCAATTTTTTTGGTAAAATAAGGAATCAATAATTTTGTTGGCTCATTTAATTCAAAATGACAACATTGTAGAGGAGAAGAAAATGTCAGAGCAAAAAGTCTCATTATGGGAGAAGTGGAAAGTTCAGGTAGCTTTTGTTGCAGGAGCACTAGTTATATCATCTGTATGGGGTTCCTGCTCATATACTCCATCTGCACCAGGGACTGAGAAGGTGGAAGACTCAGCTACCGCCGCAGTTGTTACCACCCCAGAAGTTACTACTGAGGTTGCCACACCATCTGTTACTGAGGGTGTCGCAGCAACAGAGACTGCCCCAGTAGCAACTCTGGCCGATGGTCAGACTACTGCCACACCTGTAGTCACGACAGCTACAACAACTGTGGCAACACCAGCTGCAAAGTAATTAGGTAGGAAATAGTAATGGGAAAAGAAGTCAAATTTAATGCTGATGCGAGAAATGGCTTACAGCAAGGTCTAGATATTCTAGCTAATGCGGTAAAGGTTACTTTAGGTCCCAAGGGTCGTCACGCTGCCATTGAAAGGCAGTATGGACCTCCTCTAATAACTAAGGACGGAGTTACTGTTGCTAAGTCAATAGATCTAGACGATAGAGTTCAAAACATGGGAGCGCAGCTAATTAAGGCTGTTGCCTCTGCCACCAATTCTGTAGCTGGGGATGGGACCACAACAGCTACAGTCTTAGCTCAGGCTATTTATACTGAGGGTGCAAGATTAGTTGCAGCAGGACACAATCCAGTTCTAATAAAGAGAGGGATTGACAAGGCAACAACTATAGTTGTAAATAGACTTAAGGAAATTAGCATCCCAGTTTCTGATGATGATATGGTAAGAAACGTTGCAGTTATTTCTGCAAATAATGACCAAGATCTAGGAAAGCTAATTGGAGAAGTAGTTACCTCAGTTGGTAATAATGGATCTATTTCGGTTGAGGATGCCACTGGAACAGAGACTAGAGTTATTTACTCAGAAGGAATGAATATAGAGAGGGGATATATCAATCCTACTTTCGTTACTAATTTCGAAAAAATGATAGTAGAATATGATAGCCCATTCATTCTCACCTATGATGGAAAACTCTCATCATCGAGAGAGTTCTTGGGAGTATTAGAGAAAGTTTCTGTTGCTGGTAAGCCATTATTAGTAATAGCAAGAGACGTTGATAGTGAAGCCTTGCAAACCATGATAGTAAATAAGGCTAGAAATGCTCTAATTTCTTGTGCAATTAAGGCACCTGGGTTTGGAGACACTAGAAGGGATATGCTTGAAGATATTGCTACAATATGCGGTAGCAAAATGTTTACCTCAGAGGAGGTAGATGAGATTAAGACAGCAGACCTTCCACAGTTAGGTAGAGCAAGAAGAGTGGTTATTGGAAGGAATTATACTACCATTATTGATGGAGCTGGAAATCAATCTAAAGTTCAGGATAGAGTTGAGTCATTAAAAACTCAACTAACTGACAGAACATTATCTGATTACCAACTTGCCTCAATTAGAGCTAGACTTGCAACTTTGACAGGATCAATTGCCGTTGTAAAAGTTGGCGGAATATCTGAGTCAGAAATGAAAGAGAGAAAAGACAGAGTTGAAGATGCTATCAACGCAGTTAAGGCTGCAATTGATGAAGGCATAGTTCCAGGTGGTGGCTCTTCGTTACTTCACTGTGTTGCCCACCTTAGAGACTCAAAGGCAAAGCTAACATTATCTCCAGAAGAATCTGCTGGTTTTGAGATTATCGAGAGAGCAATCAAGGCTCCATTTATGCAGATTATGCATAATGCTGGAACTGACTGTCATTCAATAATGGAGAAGATTATAGATAGTGATAGTGTAAGATGTGGATATGATGCCTTTAATAATAAGTTTGAGCAAGACATGATTAAAATTGGAGTTATAGATCCACTAAAGGTTGTAAGATCTGCATTAGAAAATGCTTCATCAGCAAGTGGAACCCTTTTGACTACCGAAGTTACGATCTATACAAAGGATCTTGATCTAGAATAGAAAAAAAATAATCCTATTTATCCAGACGATATAGGCATGGTGGTAATCCCGCCATGCCTATATTCTATTTTGGGGTTAATATGAGTAGCGAAGTTGATCCACCCAATGAAGCCGAAACATCCATGCTGTCTGAGCAGGATGTTGTATTTCGATTGGCAGCCATTGGTGTCAACAGTTCAAACAGATCATATGACAATCGATACAAGCCGCTGTCTGATAAGTTTGTCTCCCTAGATCTAAGTCTTATTAATAATATGTGGGACTTTCTAGATGATCATCTTAAGCTGAGAGTTATCAACAAGAATCATGATAAATTCAAGACTTGGATTAACAGTCACTCTACACCCAAGGTAGATAATAATGTATGATCCAAACCTTGCCTATGACCCCGCAGAGCCATGTATTACTGATCAGGACCTTCTTAATCGCATGGCATCAATTGGTATCGTTAGACTCTGTGGTGACTTTAAAAGCATCAATAAGGAAGAGATTGCCTCCATCCTATCTAGCGAAAAGCTAGTTGAGAAGTATAAGCATGTCTTTACTCAGGCTCCACATCTACTCACCAATATTTGTTCGGAAAGTGCAAGATATAAGATAAATCTTTACAAAATTAATGCTTGGAAGTCTTTTCTAGATGAGTCATTTGCAACTCTGATTAAAGATCCTCTATTTGTAATAGATGCAATTAGGAGTGAACAAAACTTTATAAATATCTATGCTAGCTGGAACGAGAGTGTCAACTGGATGAAAATCTATGATGGCTACTTTGACAGACAAGGGCAAAGTAGTTATGTATCAATTCCATTCATCAAAACTCTAAAAGAATATTTTAGAACAAACCCTCTGTGTGCTAGAAACTCCATTGATGTAGACCTATTTGAAGCAACGTCAAAGCCAGATGCAAATGTTAGAGCAGAAATGTATAAGGCCTATATATCTGCTGGTTTTCTAAGCAAAAAGAAGGCTCGAAAGATTCGCTCTGAAACTAGCGAATGGGCATCAAATAGCGCAGTTAAACATCTACTAGAGATGAATGAGGAAAATACAAGCCTCTATCCAAATATTGATGATCTAATCTTACAGTTTTCAGATACTAAATATCAAAGTGTTCAGGAAACAATAGCAAAACTAGCACCATTCAGAATTATTTACGCTTTTGTTGGATTTGATTCACAACATGCAAAGAGATACATAGAAAAAAGGATGCAAGATGGAAAATAATATGAATGGCTTTAAATGGCTATCACTTCCTATACATAAGAGTTCTTTCAAAGGATTGAAGTATAATTTTCAGGATGATCCGACAACACTTGATACTGTTAAGATGTCATTTGAAGGTTCCATTATGGCAGTAATGACTTCAAAGGTTCAAAGGTATCTTGACACACCAGAGGTTGAGAAGGTTAGGATGAAATTAGCTAGTCCGCCTAAGAAGATTAAGATTGACAATAATGAAGAGTTTTATAACTTTCTAGCATATTTTGTAGAAGTTGCAGAAGAATAAAACTATATTTTTTACTGGGAGGCTTCGGCCTCCCTTTTTTTTACTAATTATTTCGAAGTAAATGAATAACATGAAGAAGAAAATAATTAAAAATGCAGCATTAGAACCAACTACCCATACAGACCCAAGAACTGGTAGATTAATTCGTGTATCTACTTCAGTTAGAATGAAATATAGAGAATACTTTAATGGTCAAAATGGAAGGCAGACGCTCAACATTCTGCCTAATAGAGAGCTAAATGAGATTATAGCCAACGATTTTATTTCTGCAGCAGATAACGTAGCGCATATGTCAATTAGAAAGGAAGATAGTGATTTAACATCACATCCACCTAAAATCTCCTGGCTAGAGTTTAGAGTGCAAAATAGAGGACCAAGGGCTGTTTTTAATTTCTTTGTTTCAATAATTAGAGAGTCATCAATAGATGTAATAACGGTAAAGCAATCATATATAAAACCAACCAAGCCTAGAATCGTAGATGTAAGAGGGGGTTAGAGTGTTAAAAGAATTACTAGAAGCAATAGCAGCAGACAGAATAGAAAAGTTGGCAAAAAAATCTGATGGAAAACAAGGGCAAAATCTAGAGGAATTGATCGCGTCTGTAAAGGCGGCGGGCAAAAGATTTAAAAAATCAAAAAAGGAAATTAACGAAGTCATTGGAATGATTAAGGGAATTGAAGAATCTGCAACAAAGTCTAAGAAGAGTAAGGAGTATATTAGAAGAACCATCAACAGTAAGCTACCTGAATGGTGTATAGAAAAGAAGACCAAGATGCCCGTACCAGGGAAATCAGAGAAGAAAGCAGAGAGTAAGTAGCTTGGTGGTTGTCCTAGATAGATTACTTGGTTGTTGGTATAATAACCCTTTATGAGCCTCCTTGTCAACTAAAAAAATGGAAATAAAATGATTCAAGAATTAATAAATTTAGCAGACAATTTAGATAAATTGGGCCATGTTGAGGCATCTGATTTAGTTGATAATCTCATAGTAAAAGAATCTGCAAAAAAACAGAAAAAGAAAAAAAAGAGAACTCCCACTAATAAAAAACTGTGGGACAAAGCCTTGTCTGAGGCTAGAAATAAGTTTTCCGTATTTCCTTCCGCCTATGCTAATGGCTGGGCAGTTCAATGGTATAAGAAACACGGTGGCGGCTGGCGCGGCCCAAAGCCTATGAAGTAGGTGACGTATGAGTGAAGAGTCCAAGATTGAAAAGACATCAGAGCTAGACAGGTGGTTTAAAGAGAAGTGGGTGGATATATCTAGGAAGGATAAGTCTGGAAAGTATGCCCCATGTGGAAGAAGAGATGCTGATAGCGGCAAATATCCAAAATGCAGACCTTCAAAGAGAGTAAATCGTGAGACTCCAGTAACGACTAGGGGGCTTACAGATAAAGAAGAAAAGTCAGCCATTAGAAAGAAGAGAAAGGCAGAAAAAGAAAAAAGCACAGAGTCGGCTGGTGGAAAATCAAGAAAACCAAAGAGAGCCCCTGTAATAAAGAGATCCGATTCTAGAATGATAGAACTGGCAAGCCTATATAAGATGGCAATGAATCAGATTGCCTCGTTTGATTTTGATGGAACCATTAGATTGAAAGATGATGTTTTAAATACAACTATTGTCACAAAAATAATGGAAGAAAAATCTAGGGGAAAGGTTTATCTTGTAACCGCTAGAGAAGATACTAAAGACAATGTAGATTTTGTCATGAAGTTTCTAAAGGACAATGAAATATTCTCACTATTTGATGGATTTTATTTTGTAGGAGACTTCAAGTATAAGAAGCTTCAAGAGTTGGGAGTGGTCAGGCATTACGATAATGATAATACAGAAATTATGTTGGCAAAAGAAGTTGGCATTGATGCAATTAAGATATGATTTTTCTATTAATGATATGGAAGATACAAGAGAGAACTAATGTCAGTTAACTATAAACTTAGAAAATACGCACAAGAAGCGGAGCCAACTGGTTCACCACCTCCTTATTGGCAAAAGATAAAAGATGAGCTAATGAAGGTTCCATCTCTTTCTGGGGATATTAAATCAATTCTATCAAGCGTGGATAAGATTGTTTTTAATACTAGGCCTCCAAAAGATGAGCCCAATGCTATTGCTTATGTTTCTTCTGGTGATGCTAATGCAAATCAAAAACCAGATAAGATTCACTTTGTTCTTTCTAATATGCCACCAAATATTACAGATGATAAGTTTGCAGAATTTATCCAACAGATTGAGTCTATATTGGTGCATGAAAAAGCACATATTCAGGACTACAACCCTGTTACCGGGCAGTTTCCAGGTGGAGAGGGTGCTGCTGAATCTGCTGAAAATTCTTTTAAACCAGAATTGCCAATGGATTTGCAGCAGAAAGTTTCTAAACATTTAAGAGATCTAGAGAAGATTTCTCTTGATTTTTCTAGTAATAATTCAACAAGAATAAGAAGATAATGAAGAAGAAAGCCACAGGTCTTATTTCAGTTCCAATGTCTAATGTTCCTGGAGCAGAGGATGTTGAAGTAAACTCTATGAGAGATGAAGATGTTGAGGCTGCAAATCACGGAGGCTTTAATCATATGGAAGTTGGAGATTTTGCAAAAGATTTAGATTTTGTAAGGAATAAAATGAAGAAGAAGGCTAGTTTTTTTAAGCTTGCTAATTTTTTTGATAATGCAGAAAATCAACAAATATTAGAAGATATTATAGAAGACTTTAATAGTGGTAAGCTAGGTTTTGATGATCATATTCAAAGTTCAGAGCATAAAATAACTCAGCCAAGCTTTATTGTTACAAGAAAATTTGATCCAACATTTGATCCAAATACATGGATGAAAAAAGAATTTAGAGAAATTGCAAAAGGTGTAGACTTTGAGAGTGGTGGTGGGTCAAGCATAGATAATTCAAGAGTCTCAAGAATTGTAAATGGATGGATGGAATTATTTAAAAATGGTACAGCTAGTCCTGATCAATATGAATCTGCAATGCAAAGTGTATTTGATTATACATTTAATTTAGATGATGATCTATTTAATGGCTTGGCAGCTATAGCCAACGCATTGGTTGGCTATAGAGAATTGAAAGCAAAATATGAAGATGCAGTTTCCAAAGATCCTACTCAATCAGTTGTCCAAGCAACATCGCAAGTGGCAAGTCCTGCCTCTACAGGTGCTGCTGCAACCACTAGTTCTTCATCCAATGTAACATTGCCCGTAAATACAGAACTAGAAGATGTTGGCGGTAGCTACTCTTATAAAGTACTAGGACCACAAGAAATAGAGATTACAAAACTTGATGGAACCACAGTTAATGTTACACCAGCCAATGCAGCTCAGAATAATGTTAATTGGGATCTTATGATGTCTAATTTGGCCGATACCTCCAAGGTTGTCGAGAAATCTGCTAATTTTAATTTTAACATTACAAAAGTGAGTAATAATATGAAGAAAGAACTTATAAAAT
>Ga0181346_1000905_pt1 | contig 13101 bp, 15 predicted proteins | sample Su13VDMM15DN_FD_130100 | JGI IMG/M metagenome (GOLD analysis project Ga0181346, IMG submission 130100) | Freshwater viral communities from Lake Michigan, USA - Su13.VD.MM15.D.N | ecosystem: Environmental > Aquatic > Freshwater > Lake | place: USA: Michigan | collected 2013-07-15 | reverse complement strand
TTTGTACCAGCAACACCCATACCAAGAACATCAGTAAGGACTCCTGTTCCTGGAATAATTACTTTATTAGCACCAACACCAAAGCGTATTCCACCCTGAACACCAAGAACTTCTTGAGCAGGTGTTTTAACTCCTCTAATAATATCGCCTAAAGAACCAGTAAGACCAGCGTAACCATCTTTAGCAACCTTAGCAATAACATCATCTGTCAATGCAGCAACAGCTGCGTTTGCATAATCAAGAACCTCACCAGGAGCAGCCACGGCGATATCATCTAATGCTTTCTGGCGAATCTCACGAATAGAATTAGCCAAAGCTTCCTTACCAGTTCTTCCATACAATCTTGCAGCCGATCTTGCCGAAGTCTTAGCATTTTGTTTAGCAAGTTCTTTCGCAGCAGCTTTTGCAACAGCAGCAGCTCGTTTTGCTGCTGTTTTTGCTGCTGCGTCTGCGGCTATTGCTGCGGTTACATCTGCAGCTGCTTTTGCTGCTTTATCTGCGGCTGCTGTAGCTGCTTCTTCTGCTAATCTTATACTGTTTGTTATATCAGGAACCGCGCCTTTAACAGCTGCGTTCTTTAGTATTATTTCTGGTGTAAGCTTTGCTGCATACTCTGCTGCTTCTTTTGCTTCTGCAGCTGCAATTTTTGCAGCATCTATAGCACCAGGAGTACGAAGAGAAAGTGCTTTACGGGCTGCTTCTCTAGACGCTAATTCAGCTGCTTCTTTAGCGCCAATTGCAGTTCCTCTTGCAACTTCTGCCGCCAACGCAGCCTTTGATACTTCTGCAGATGCTCTAAATACACCCCTGCCAGCCGCAGTTTTAGCAATACCACCTGGACCAGTCAACCAAGTAACTGGATCTAAAAGCACTTCAGCAAAAAATCCTAATGTCTGATTAATATATGGATTTTTAATATCAGCAAATGCATCACCACCTCTAAATTCCTGTCCTTTTTCACCAATACCAAGACTGCCAGCAAATGTTTGATTTACCCAATCTGACGGACTAAATCCACCACCACCAAACTTATATGTTTCACCAGTCTTAGGATTAATTGCATTGCCTCTGGCTCGGTTGCCTGTCAAGGCAGCACCTTCATCACCAATTTCTTTTAATGTAGAAAGAACAAATTTCTTACCAAAATCTAATACAGTAAGTGGACCCTCAATGGTCTTTAATAACGATAAACCAGCTTTACCAAGTGCAGGACCTGCAACTTGACCTAAGTTCTTATCAGTACCAAAAATACCCAATGGAATGTCAGTAACATCAAGAACATCTGGAACAATCCCAGTGCCAACTTTCTTAAGGAAACCACCAACAGCCTTGGCAGGTCCAATAAAACCACGATTAGGGTTTTGACCTCCACCCGCAATATCTGAAACAATTGCAGGGTCAACTCCACCACGAAGAGCTGTAATTTGTTGATCAGATAATGCTCGCCTTGCTTGAGTCAAACTTGGATCCAAAGTTGGACCAACAAAGTTTTTCCCAGAAACAGGAGCAGTTGATCTGGGGTCAAACAAAGGTGGTTCTAGTGTTAGTGTACTTTTCGGGTTTACCGAAGGACCAGCAATAGTTGTAGTTGTTGCATTAGGGTCAAACAAAGGCGGTTCTGGTACGAGTGTACGCTTAGTTGCTTTAATCTTTGCAGCAGCCATAGTTACTTCTGATACTTAAGATTAAATCTGCGTTGTTGCTCGTCTTTATTTGGTGTAAGACCTTTCCCTGCTACTTTTTTTACAATTGCGTCTATTGCGATACCACCAGCTTGAGATGCACCTGCACGATTAGGGTCATCTCTAAAAGAAGCGTTTGCTTTTGTAAAATAATCTTTAACACCAGGAATTGTGTCTACACCAATTGTTCCTTTTTTTAAATTAGTTGAGTAACCGTAAGTCAATTTTGGGTCAGGCAAGCCGTACTTGTAGTTTTGATCTTTGTTTAAGAATGTTTCTGTTGTTTTTAAAAAGTTTTCATTTGCATTATTATATTCAGTAAGATAGTTACTAGCTAATTTAATTCCTTCCTCAGGCTTTAATTGACCTAAAAACCCAGGAAAGTTTTTTTCAAAGTTTGGATCAAGAAGTGTATCTTGTAGGTATCCTAAACTTGCACCTAAATCAATGTTTTTTATAATCCATTGTTCTAATTGCGTTCCATTCTTTTTAGCAAGAGAATAGCCAGGAGCAGTTGTATCAAATGCTCTTATTTTAAGAGTTTCTGATTTGCCAGGATAAACAAAATTAAAGTAATCTTCAAACCCCTCATCTAAGTAAGTAGGTGGTCTAAATGCATCAGGAAACATTGCTCTGGAAGCAGCGTCTAGTTGCAAGTCAAATGCATCATCAACATCAGTAGGCTTAAGATTAGCGCCAGGTAATGTTTTCTGAAATTGCATAGCAAACTGGTTTGCCTTCTGTGGAGAAGCCCCAGCTGCTATTAATCTTCTTACAATTTGATTAGCCATTTAAACCTCTATGAATTTCTTTTTAATATTCCAGCAGCAAGTTGTGGGAATGCTTTAGCAACTGCTGCTGCTGATGCGTTTGGTTTTGAAGAAATAAAAGCATTAATTTTATTTTGTAGTACAGTGTTTGATGCCTTAATTGGAACTGCTGCTAATTGCTGAACTGCCGTAAGTTTCCCACCTCCACTGCCTTGTCCTGGTGGTGGACCGAATGCAGGGTCAAATCCAGCTGGTGGTTGTTGTAGCGGTAAGCAATTTCCATTAGCATCCCTTCCTGCACCTCCAGGGCATGCACCAGTTACTGGGTCAGGCTTAACTGGCACTACTGGAAGAGTAACAAGCCCAGTACCATACAATCCAGCCAGTGCATTTTGAATAGCAGTCTCTTGTGCTGTCTGTGCTTGCTGTGCAGCAATACGGGCATTTGAAATCTGTGTAGCAAGAGCGTTCAATGCAGAAAGTTGCTCTGATTCAACATTTGCCCTACCAGAGCCATATATTGATTGCAGTTGTGAACCAGCCAAAGCACGAGCCATCTGCTCTTCTGATAAACGAGATGCTTGACCAGATGCTTCTGATCCTTGTAAAACATTCAACAGTTGGTTAAAAGCATTTGCTCCCCCAGTTGCTTGAGCATTTACTTGACCAAGTGATGCATCAACAGCACCAGCTGGAGTTCCCATAGCCTGCATATAGTTAGCTAAAGTATTTTGAGTAACAGTAGGAGCTGCTTGCGCTGCGTTTGCATAAGCATTTGCAGGATTAGCTGTCAAATAGTTACGAAGAGTATCATAACCTTGAGTTGTATATCCTTGACCTGTTGACAATGCTCCAGCCAATCTTTCAAGAAGATTAGTTGCTGTTGTATTTATATAATTTCTACCCGAAGTTTCTTGGGCTCCGATCTCTCCAGTAATACTGGCAGGAACACCTTTACCAAGCAATCCTCTAAGATATGTTTCTTGAGCCTGTGCTCCTTGCGTTTGACGAAGCACTGCGGCAGCAGCGGCATCCTGCTCCGCTTGAAATTTCTTAGCATTGGTTTGTGCATTAAGCAAAGAACCTGCACCACTTGTACCAGATGAACTTCCATCAGTTGTATAAGTGTATCCTGAACCAGTTGCACCTGTTGACCCATCGTCATCATTAAGACCCAGAGGGTCGTTGGGATTATACTTTCTTGGTCCGCCAATCATTGAATTTGGTTTATTTGAATAACTTACTACGCCTATTGCCATTTGTTACCTCAGTTGTAAGAGCGCTCTGGCATCTTCTGCCATTTGCCTTGCTTTCCTAGCTTCTATATCTTGTTCACCTAATCTTAAATTAGATTCAAGATTTCTTTGATTAAGATCAAATCCTCTATTAGCAGTATCTATATCTTGCTGAGCGTAACCCAGTTGCCTTGCTCTTTCCTGACCATACTGACTCAACGCTCTATTATAAACACCCGACTGAACACCCTGACCTTTCAATCCCCTTTGTGCATAACTAGAGGTTAACTTAGGAACCTGCCCTAAACCACCAGAAGGGGTAGTGCCAAAAGCTTGTGCGCTTAGGCTATCAAACGCTCTTGTGTTTTTTTGATTCTGTAAAAACTGCTGGTACGCATTTAAAGAAGCCTGCTGACTATAGTTCGCAAGCAGTTCTCTTCTTAGTTGTTCGTATACGCTGGGGTCAAATGCCATTTAAGTTCCTATTATTACTGTAATTCATTACCTATGTTGGATTTTAATGATTTTTGGTGATTTTTGTACTTATCACCATTGCTATGCTCACCTTTAAAGTACCTTCTTCCAATAGCATGGAATTTAGGAGGGTCTATATTTGCTCTTTCAAAACCCATTTGGTTAGATTCTGCTACTTCTAGAGTATGTTGTTCTATACTAAATATATCACGGATATCTTTTAGCCCATATTTCTCAACAGTTCCACGCTGAATTGGAATAAAAGCACTCAAAGGATCACCAATATTAACTGTAATGCAAGTATTGGGGCGTGTAACTTTTAAATTAAAGGTAAAATCTCTTCTAATATTATCAGTCTCCACTACCCCAGTCATAGAGGAAATGCCATCAATAAAATAATTAGGAGGTTGTAATGTCATCAAATTGATCCCTGGTGCTGTTTTAAGAGCAAACCTGTGTTGCACAGTAATTACCCCATATTTAAAATGATCAGATATGATTTGCTTTGTATCATCTAATCCATCTATAAAATGTATTTTCACTCCAGAACTTCCTCCAGCCCACTCAACCACAAAGCTTCTTGCCGATCTAACTACAAAACCGTATTGATTACCTGTCACCAATGGTAAACAAAAATAGAAGTGTTCATTAAACCATTCCCTTTTAGATTGCCCAAGAAGTGGTTCCATAACTTCTGTATAATATGATTCCCCTCCAACCACATGAGGCACAACCACAATATGGTTATCTGGAACCTCATTGCCAAGAGTATTAATGTAGGCAGTCATAAGAAGCCTTCCCCATTTCTTTTGTCCAGAAACTAGCAATTGTATAACGAGTACCATTTTCTACGGTTGTAACCCCGTGTTCGTATTCCTTTGAACCAGGATGGACTGCTATTGCACCAGTTTTTGGTTTTATAGTAAGTTCTTTATTTGCATAAAAAGTATTACCACCATCAAAATTATCATTAAGATAAATGATTGAACCATAATCTCTGTGTTCTAAATCTTCACAAGCATCCATATGAACTGGTTGAGATAGCCCATCTGTCCACCTTATTAAGTCAATAGTATCACAATAAACATAATCAATACCATAACACTTTTTAATATACTCTCTTACTTCATCAAGAATCATATCCGCCAATGGTTTTCCTAATTTGCTTAAAGGAATTGTTCTTCCTGACCAAAACTCAAATTTACTAGCCTTATTCCAATCGTCTGTATCAATTGCATAATTTACAATATCACTACATATTTCTTTAGATAAAAAAGACTGTTGAACATTAATCATATTTACCACTTAGCAATTGGGCATCTAGCATTTCTAAGCTTAACTTTAACTTTCATTATGCAACCGCATTGCTTACATTGACTAGTTAATTTAATAAACTCTGGACAATCTTGACATATAGAATAACGAGACTTCTCAAGATCCTCATCAGAAAACTCTGTAGTTGGATTAAGAAAATCCCAGGGTCTAGTAACGCCTTGGTTCTTTTTAAATTCCTTCCAAGAAGACATTACTTTTCCCAATCTTCAAGAGCTGAAACAAATTCGGTTCCATTCCAAACCATACCCAAATGCAAAGTTTTTTGTTGTTCTTTGCTTATTGGAATAATTGTTGGATTTGATTCCATCCCCGCAATGAGTGCTGGCATTGAATAAGCAACACCTAATGTGCCTGCATATTCTCCATCAACAACACACGCAAAGTATTCAAATTGCATTTCTGTTTCCTTCATGTTTCCTCCGTAATTTTTATTCCGAAAAACAACCAGTTCCTATGGTGCCCCATGCACCAAACTCTGTAAATGCTGGACAAGAACAAACTTCTGGACTGCAAAATCCACCACAGCCAGTTCCAGAACTTCCACTGCCACCGCAGGAACCATCATATTGAACTCCGTAACGGGCTTGAGTTCTTGCTCCAGCTGGAGGAAAGATGCAACGGGTTTCCGATACAGCAACCCCCACACAACAAACACAGGTTGTGTAAGTAGGCGGAGCAATGTAACCACATGCTTCGCTATTAACCTCAACTGGTCCTTGGGAGAATGTTCCACAAGAACCGTTTGCATACGAATCGTATAAATCATAACCCGAACAAAACTGTCCCAAGAAGGTTCCGTATGCATCACATGCTGGAGGTGGTGGAACTGGAGGTGGAGGAGGCACGGGAGGTGGTGGAGGAGGCACGGGTGGTGGCGGTGGGGGAGGAGGTGGCGGAGGAGCAGGAGCAGCAGGAGTAATTGCCGAAGATGCAGCGCTTAGCGGAGAACTTTCACCATAGTTTGTAGTTGCAAAAACAGTAAAGGTGTATGAAACGCCGTTTGTTAAACCAGTAATGCTTAATGGAGAATCTCCCTCAAATGTAGCTCCACCAGGGGTTGCTGTTGTTGTGTAAAAAACTAAATCTTTACCTATATATGTAGATGCAGTAAAAGTTACAACAGTTGATGCGTTCTGACCGTTGGTTGCAGAAGGCGTTCCTGGTGTTGATGGGACATCCCCACCACCCCCAACAGCGCCAAGAAGAGGCATTAGGCTGCTAAGTCTCCAATGGCAATCCAAGTATTGGTTGCTCGTTTAATTAAAGTAGCACCAGAATATTGTGCTCTTAACTTAAGACCTGGTGTTCCGTTAATGGTAACTCCTGAAGTTGCTGTAATTGTTGTTTGTCCAGCACCCGTTTGAAGAACAGTAATCTGTGTTCCAACAGGGAAGGCAACAGTAGCGTTCAATGGTACAGTCAAAGCATTTGCTGTAGCGAATGAAACCTCAACAATTTTTCCGTCATCTAAAAGTACTAATGTATACGAAGCTACTTGAGCGTTTGTAGCTAAATGGTATACAACATTACCAGTAGTGTTTAATGATGTTCCTGTTGCTACACCAATATCTGGTGTAGTGAGCGCTAACGATGCAGCGAGTTTTGCCGTTGTTACTGAAGCAGCAGCAATACTTGCTGTTCCAATTGCCCCTGCGTCAAAACCTGTTCCAGCGGCAAGGTTGTTAACAAAAGTTTCAATTGCAGCGTTGTTTGCGTTATGCTCTGAAGCAACAATTGGTGCTCCATTAGCGAATGTAAACGGAATAGTTATTGTTGCCATGATGTATACCTCATTTTAATATTATGTTCCACGAATTTTTCTCCTTTTAAATTTGTAAGCGATACTGTTTAAACCCCATTTTCTTCCAGGATATATTGTATCATCTGTATTATCATCGGGACCCTCAAATTGCAATTGTATTGCGTACCCTTTTCCAAGAGGGGCAATACCTTTTCTTTTGATTTGTGATCCTATTGTACTAACGCCATAAACAGCAGTACCGTAAACACCACCAGCGCCCGAAGTTGAGTATGTTGCACCAGATACAATCGGATTTAAAGTGATTACTCTAGTTCCACCAGATTGATTGGTCTCATCATAATTCTTGTATGTTTTTAAACGAATAGCTGTTGCTGAATCAACTTCTTTTAATACAAAGTATGGGCGAATAAAAGTTTTAAGTTGTACATATCTATCGTCATCAAAAAACGGCGTTGTATAATATGATGCAAATTGACCAGTAAATGTAGCGGGTGCATCGTCTAGATCATTATCATAATCATCAACATACATAACATAAGCATAATCTTCATATGGGACAACCATTAAATAATAAGGGACATCATTTACATCACGCCATTCACAACCATTAACCAAACCGTATCCAGCAACAAACTCCTCGTCTGGAGATGCAATTAATGGATCAAAGTATGGAGCAGTTTGAAACATTGTATAAGCGCCTTGACCACCAATAGTTGGATCAAAAATCAAATTAACACTTGCATGTTCTGGCGGTGGTGCTACAGATGATGGATTGTATGGTAAAGAAACCCATAATCTATTTCTAATAAAAGTAAGTGTAATGTTTTCTAAAAAATCTGTATTAACTTCTCTTTCTGTAATAATTGGTCTAATTCTATCAAAAATATCCTGAATCCCATTTCTATTATAGAAATACAGTCCATTGGGGTAATCAAAGAAGAAAACGCCTCCAGCGCCCTCACAAGCTTGCTGAGGGTAATCTATACCCAGTTGCGTTGTCAACTCTACAAGCTGAAAACTGTCTGCATCGTAGCCCATCAAAAGATACATTGCTTTTGGTTTAAATATCAATAATTGACCATCAATTATCTGTATCCCCGTAATTCCCTCTCCGCCAGCAATAATATCAATATAGTCATCTTGGTACCAATTTGTTGGCAAAGATTCATGAGACCAACGCAATCTATTTGGGTACGCTGTACCATCTTCAAAAGTATTAGCTACAAACAATTTATTAGCATGAGCCCTTGCATGCTCTGCACGGGGCATATAACCGCCCGCTGGGATCTCATAAGGTTGCCATGTTGGTCCAGATGCAGTCAATTGTGTTGCATAGACATTTCCAATAGTCCAGCTATACATAAAGCTAGAGCCTTTTCCAACCGCCATATAAATAGTGTCTTCCCATTGAGTAATGGAAGCACCATTTGTTGATACTACTGGAACGGTATTAAAAGCATCAATTGAAAGAACAGTAAAATTACCACCAGTTGATTTACGAATTTTACCATTAGCAGCAGATGCATACCCAGTGGAAAGAATAATATGTGGACTTGCAGTGTCTTTATAATTAAATAAAGTTTTAGGATTCCAAGCTGTCCCTGAGTTAACAACGGCAGTTGTATGTTTTGTTTGATACCCTGCACGACTAAAGACTCCGCCTCTTGGATCAATTTCAACATTGATCATACCAGGAGATTCATTTTCAGCTAACTGAAACTGGTCAGCACGAAAGTTTAAACCTCCTGTAAAATCAAATACTTGTTTAAAACTGATCGTTGCCATTTAGTACATTCTACCTAATGGTGGACTCCCAGGTAATACTTGGATTCCAGCAAATGAACCAGACAAATAAGTACCAGTCAATTGTAAACCACCGCTTAGAATTATAGGCTGGTTATTATTAGGAGATGTTAAATTTGCTTTAGCAAGGGTTACACCAGTATCAAAATGCTTCATATAAACATTAGCCATTTCCGAATCTTCTTGGAACTGGAAGATGCGAGCAAGAGTAAAGTTAACGAGCATCATATGGAACTCATTATCAATATCTACATATTGAACACTTTCTGAGTTATTAGAATCTGTTAACCAACTATAATCTGGTTGACGATAACCCAAAATGTTTAAAGTATATACACCATTTGGTTTTGGATATAATCTAAGTGAGTTATTCCAAAGAGTCCAGTATGCTGGAATATTAGATTGGTCTGTTGTTCCATTCCAAATCTGTTGTGCTTTAAAGTTATCAAGATAAATTAACTCTAGTCCATACCCAGCAGTCTCATCTTCACCTTGAACTGACACAACATTGATTATTTCTCTAATGCTTGCTGTAGTTAAGTTTGCTTGTGGGGTTGTAATATACGGGGACCAGGTACTGACTAAAACAAAGTTACTGCCATAGTCACGAACATCTTCAAGAGTTTGAATTTGATAGGAAGTTTGGAACCAAGGGAGGCGGCTATCTAGAGCTACAATTCTCTGATAACCTTCTTTAATAAATTGCAACACCAAGTCTTGATTAATATCATCAACATCTGGGTTATATCCAATTTCTAATAGAGACAAAGATTCAATTAATTGAATTAAATAAAAAGAATTTAAACCAGTTGTTAGTGTTGTTGACGGGGCTGCCATTTATAATCTCCTATACCAATTATTCTACCGATTCTCCAAATGCTCTTTGTGCAAGCTTTGAAGCATCAAAAACTTCTCCTTCGGCAAGAGGAGAGACTTTATTAGCAAGCGCTCGTAAATGACCAATGCAAAGGCTTGTTCCTTGAGAAACTGGACCTTGACATATTTCACCTACTTTTGTAATAGCATTGCAAGTTTCATACTGCACAAAATATGGTCTACCGCTCGGAGGAGCTAATTCCATCCCTGGCATCATACCACCTGCAGGCATGATATTTGACAATTCAGTTCCTGATACTGATCCATACGGCTCAGTTCCAGCAAGCATTTGTGGTTTTGATACATGTTCTCTTTGAGCCATTATAATCCTCCGATTAAAATATCTTCTATATACTGTTTGTTTTGTTACCTATAATAAGCCTATAAATAGCCAATACGGGGAGAGTTACCCGAAGGATGGTAACTTTTAAACTCCCCGTACTAACCGATCTTTTGATTGTTAATTAACCGACTCTTACATACTCAACGCTTGAAAGGTAGCCTTTTGCTACCACTGAAGTGTTGTCTGCAATAATACGGGCAATAACATTACCTGAAGTTGAAGGCTGAATAAAGCCCTCAACGGTATGAATGTTACCTGCAGTTGCTGCAGTTGTAGTTGTTTGCGCTGCTGGCAAATCATATGCCGCACCGTTTGTAACTACTTCTGTCGCTGCACCAGTTGGTTGATTACCTACATAAGCCAAGAATGTTGGCGAAGCTGGACCACTGATTGAAACAGCATGACCATCAGTTGTTGCAGCACAAGTTGTCATTACCGTAAATTTAAAACGATAAGTATTTCCTGCTTTTGCATAAAAACTGAGACCAGTCAAGTCTGCATATGAAGTCGTTGAAGTGACATCTGCAGGCAGAACTACTCTGTTTGTATATTGAAAGGTTGATCCTACTTGGACATCACCTGTTACTGTTGTTGTTGCCATAATATTTATTTCTCCTTTGTAACCCATTGGTTACGGTAAACCCATCCCCAAAGGGCGGGGGGATATTGGATAACATCCCTATTTTTTTTATTTTAAAGTAAATGTTCAGGGCTTACCTTCAAGCCCCAAACAGTTACAATCCTTAATTAAGCTGTCTTTGCTGTGAGTTTTGCTTGACGCTTACGGTTGCTGCAAGTAAGTTCACCGAACGAAAGAATCAACGCATAACGAGCGTCAACGCCTGCAACGGTTCCCTTTTGGAACTCAGTGGTGTTAAACCAATGACCGTTCATACCAGTCAACTTGAGGTACTTGCTGTTCATGAAGAACATGTTGCCTGATGTACAAGAAACGTCAAACACAACTGGTGTTTGCTTAAACATCAAGTTCTGGAAACCAGAGTTGGCTTTCGTCACATCTTGGTAACGAACTTGTGCTGTCAACAATGATTCGTACTTCTCAAACAAAGTCTGAGTTGTAACAATCATATCTGGTACATCACTGCCCTTTGAAGCTGTGTTGTATGCTGTTGCCATTTGCAACTGAGTCAACGCAGTAGCGGTGTTCTCTTCGTATGAAGCCCACCATGAGTTAGTTGTTGGATCAATACCACCAACAGTGTTAGATGCATCAATGATGAATCCAAGACCTTGGAAGTCTTTTCCGCCGTTACCAACGCTGTTTGCGTACAACATGTCGTTCAAGGATTCCTTGATTGACTCTTCTGTTTGCATGATCTTTGCATTCAGCAATTTAATAATTGCCTCTGTTCCACGGTTCTGTGCTTCTTCAATACCGCTGATTGCAATAGAAGCAGCCATCTGCTTCCAGTTGTAATTAGCAGCTGAAATGCCTTCCTGTGGGGTAAGGTCAATTGCATCATAACCCGAGTACGATCCTGCTGTATCATTAGCTGCGTATACCAGCGGTTCTACAATTGAAGTACCGCCTTCTTCCATTACCACACGACCATTTGAATTCAAATGATCCAAAAGTACCGTTGCTGTGAAAATGTTGTCTACCAATGTTGGTCGGTAGTTTTGCAATGTCGTTGAGAGAATTGCATCAAAATTACTATTTCCTGCCATGTTATTTAATCTCCTATGATTAAGTTAGACACCATATATTTATATGGTGATATTTAGTTTATGCCTAGAGTTTTTTGCGCCGCCTCATAAGCCTCAAATACGGTTTTTGGTGGAGCAGATTTAGGTACTGAAGTTGCTTTAGAAGATGTTGTAGAGGAAACAAGATTTGCTTGCCCTCTCTTATTATCTAAACGAGCTTGCTCATCGGCTAATTTCTTATTAGCTTCTGTTGCTTTGGAGTAAATTTTATCAAAAGCGATTTGTTTAAAAACTGCTTCTAAATCTGTTGCCCCTGTAGCAAGCGCCTTAGATACAACTTCATCTGCATCAAAGTCATCACCATATTTGCCCGTTAAAGAATCAATTGTTTTTGTTAGCTCATCCACAGCCCTTTGATTTTCAAAGGTTGTAAGTCGCTTCTCTAAAGCCTTTAATTGAACAGTTGCTGGGTCTTGCCATACATCTTCTTCAATTTCTTGTTGAGGAGTGTCAAGACCTAGTTGTTGTTGCAATAGCCTTATAGTTTCTGCTGGGTTGTTTTGCAAACCATCTTGCAAAGCTGCAGCATACTGCAATTGCTTCTTTTGTTCACTGATTTCCTGTGTCTTACGGGTATAATCCGCTTGACGCTGGTAGCCAGCTAGAGCCTCCTTCAAAGGAACTGTTACTTCCTGACCATCTACTTGGAGTTTAACGAACTTGTCGCCTACCTCTGCAAAGTCAAAAATATCTAATTCTTCTTGTGGAGTTTCTACTTGCACTTCTGCCGTATCTATAGCTTGTCCGTCTTGGGGGCTACTCGTGTCGTCAATAGCACTAGCGTTAATATCATTTATGTCTGTCATGGAGTCCTGCCTTCTGTGGTTATTCCGTAGAAACTATTGTTTCCTCTTATTAGCTTATTTCATTACATTACTGGTGGTTGCGCCTGTTGTGCCAACAATTGTTGTAACACTTCAGGTGGTAAACTTGCCAATAAACTTTCTAAATCCCCGCCAGCTTGTGGGTTAGGGACTGGCTGTTGATCCATTGGTGGTTGACCACCTTGCATCATTGCCATTAATTCTGGAGGCATCCCCTGATCAGCACCTTGCGGCAAGCCTGGGGGCATTTGATCTTGTGGAGCTTGTGG
>Ga0181346_1000898_pt1 | contig 13128 bp, 3 predicted proteins | sample Su13VDMM15DN_FD_130100 | JGI IMG/M metagenome (GOLD analysis project Ga0181346, IMG submission 130100) | Freshwater viral communities from Lake Michigan, USA - Su13.VD.MM15.D.N | ecosystem: Environmental > Aquatic > Freshwater > Lake | place: USA: Michigan | collected 2013-07-15 | reverse complement strand
GACAAGCTGCACTTCGCTGCCAAGTTCACCCAGAACTCGCTGTTCGGTCGCATGGGTCTGTACTCCCACATGCCCATGACCATCGACGAAGTGACCATGATGGACAACAAAGAGGTGGGCGACTTCGCGTACTGGGTGAGTCAGGGTCGGGACAAGGCTCGCATGAACCGCAACGCTGAGGAGCGTGACGCCAAGATGTGGGCGATGCCAGTCATCGTATCCACCAACAAGTCCATGAACTCCAAGCTGATTGCCAGTGGTCTGGATACCGATGCGCAGATGGCCCGTATCCTCGAAATCAGCGTACCACCAAGCAAACTGTTCACCAAGGACAGCACGGCTGGCCGGAAAATCTACGAGTTCATCAACGCCAACTACGGCCACGTTGGTCGTGAGTTCATCAAGCGGCTGCTGGAGTTGGGTGAGACAGGCATTCGCGCTGCCATTGCACAGGCCACCGAGGACTTCCGGGGCAAGTATAAAGCGCAGTTCTCTGGTGAGGAACGCTTCTGGGAGCAGTCCATCATCCTCGCTGATCTGGCTGCACGGCTGGCAAAAGAGTGGGGCTTGATTGCATACGACCACAAGGATGGTATCGAGTGGGTGCTGGCGCAGGTGGGTGCAATCCGCCGCGCTGTATCCGATTTCAAGATTGATGCGTTCGATTTGCTGACCGAGTACCTCAACGAGAACTCCGATGCCACGCTGACAGTTACTCAGACAGGAACCAACAAGCCGATGGTAGACTTCAGTCGTGTGCCTCGTGGTGAACTGCGGGTGCGCTTCGAGATGTACCGCAAGACAAACGGCGACGTGTTCTCACATGGCACTGTGATGCTTGACCGCACCCACTTCCGTCGTTGGCTGGCGCAGCGCGGCGCAGACTACAAGACGTTCATGGGTGAGATGCAGGACGAGAGCGTGATCGCCACGCCGAAGTCCAACAAGGCGTACCTCGGCAAAGACTCACCGATCAAACTGGGCCAGTCCTATGTGATCGGCGTGAACCTCACGCACCCACGGTTGCAGGGTATCCTGAGCGACGCAGACCAAGCCATTGAAGACATGGCCTACGGTCAACTCAAGATGGTCACTCCTCTGTGACGCCGTACAGTTCGAGGATACGCTCAGTCTCAGGCCGCATCGCTCTTGGTGCGGCCTTCAGGTACCGCTCTGTTGCTGTGCGTTGTGCTTCACGCAGCGCACGGTTGGCTGAACCCTCGAAGCTGCGAATCTCAAGGCCAGTACCCTTGGCCGCTTCATTCCAGTCCTTGACCATCTGCACCACTTCGCGGGCACGGTCGTTGTCCTTGGCGAGCTTGGCACCGACATACAAGCCACGATACGTTGCAGCAACATCCTTCTGATAGTCCCCGATCCGCTTGGACATCCGCACCACGTCGTTCTCTGCCACGGCTGAGGCTGGGTAGAAGCCCAACGCACGGGTGAGCATGGTGCCCAGATGCAGGTCTTCACTGACCACGAAACCCTTCTGACTGACGATGGCACCTGCATTGTTGTAGGCCACCATATCTCCCAGCGCACGGAACATGGCAACTGGCGACTCACGCAGTATCTTGTTGAATGAGGTCTTGTCGTCCAGAACCCCGACAGTCTCCAGTCCGTAGCGGGCCATGTCTGCCGACATTGCCACAGCACCTTGCAGGAAGGACGCCACTGGCCCAGCGATCTCGATCAGTTCACGACCCACGTCTGCACCAGCCAGTGCGATGCCAGTGCCGGGGATGATATTGGACAGCGACACACGGTCGGCCACGTTGGCAGGCGTGATGGTGTTGAGCAGACCACGCATCAGGATGGGTGTCATGCCGGGAGCGATGGCATCCACTGCCTCAGCCAGCGTCTTCTCGGCGCTGCCCTTCCAGATTCTGTTCGGGCCGAGTCCAAGTGCCTGCGCAATGGTGTCGATGATGTCCATCAAGTCTTCGGCGAAAGGCAGACCTTTCAGACCAGCGAACATGGCGAGGATACCCAGCGCCAGCAGTTGCTCCTTGCGGGGCAGCGCGGCCAGCATCTGAATGCTGTTGACCGGGAACATCTTGAACATGAACAGGAACTGGCGCACGTCGCCACGGAACATGGCGGGCCGGTTGTACATGGCGTACTCACCGAGCGTGTTGTCGATCATGTCCACGGCGAACTTGTCAGCCACCTCGAAAGCTGTTGCTGCGTCCTTGCCTTCGGCCAGAGCGCGTGCGTAAGCCATGCGGAACGCAGCCAAACCTGTTGCACGGCGGCTGTGCTGCTCGGTGTAGTTGAACAACGACATCCACGTCTCGGCAGCAGCCTTCGTGGCACCAGAGCGGAACTTGCCACGGGCAGAACCCAGCAACGAGTTGGTCAACGCAGCCTGCATAGTGCCGCCGCCGACTTCCTTCTGCATGAAGCGGGCCTCAGCCTCGGTGAACCCAGATGCTTTGAGCTTGGCAGGATCGGCCAGTATATCGTCCCAGAACTTGATCTCGCTCTGCCCGAAGCCCTTCGTGGAACCGATGGCGCGGCTGATCTCCACCGATGACATACCCCAGCCAAAGCCGCCACCAAAGGCGTTCTTCTGGTTGTACCCAGAGAATGAAGGCAGCACGTTGGTCGCCAGCGACAGGTAGTTCAGGATGGCCGTGGCAAACGACGCGCCCATGAACGCGAAAGTTGTTGCAGTGCGGATGGCCGACGCTGCTTCGCCCGACGCGAAGTCGGTGTAGTCCACGTTGGACTGGGATTCCATGAAGGCCACGGCCCGACGGCCACGATCCTTGAAGCGGTTGCCCATGACCGCAGATTCCTTGGTCACGAACGTATAGTGATAGTCGTCAAACTCCCGCTTGGCCGCAAACTTCTGGGCCTCGGGCATAGTCGGGTCTTTCTCAGCAGCTTCCCACGCAGCTTTGCGTCGGTCGTACTCTCCCTTGTCACCGAACCACAAACGGATGGAGTCTGGGTCAGCATCGTCGAACAAGCGGTCAAGACGGTGGCGGTTCTGCTTGCGTGCCACAGTCGATGCGGTTGACTCAAGATGTTGCGACACGTACTTGATCGTGTTTGGGTCTTCACCGGGAGTGCCCGCCCGCTTCAGGCGGGTACGTGCCTTGGCGTTCTGCTGGGTCATGCCCACGATCAGACGCTCACGCTCCTCTGGTGTGATGCTGATGGAGAAGCGAGTGATCGCGGAGATGATCTCGTTGAGGTTGGCCTCTGCCGTGGTGGAGACTGTTTCACGGGATGTCTCAGGCTGCGCAACAAGTTTGACTTTCCTGATCACAAACTCTGTGCCGTCCAGCACCTCCATCTCGAAGCCGTCCTTCACATCGTCGAACAGTCCTTGGATGCGCTCGGCCATCGCCTCGGCCTCGGCACGGTTCTCCACTTGCGAGAACAGAAGCTGCTGGCGGTACTGCTCCGACACCTTGAAGATGCGCCCAGTGCGGGGATCAACAGCTTGGATGCGCACCTGCCACGAACCCTCACGACCGAACGGCACGTAGCCACCAGCGATGGATCGCTTGGCAAGCAGTTCAGCATCGGTCTTGCTCAGTTCAAACAACGCCAGATTCTTGATGGCGTCCTGCACGACGAACCGCTCGGGGCCGGAGCGCGGGATGTTGGAGTCCTGCTTGAGCGCCTCGATACCCTTGAACACATCGTCGGCCTCGGCCTGATCAAAGAACTCCTGCACGTCCTTGTTGCGGTCGGTGTCGCGGCCCAGCACAGCGGTGTTGAACTTCTTGATAAAGTCCTCGGCGTTTTTCAACGCCCCACGGGCGGGGATGTATACACCACTGGCGTCGATGGCGGAGCCTTTGTTGGCGATTGACAGGTACTTGTCCTCGATCTTCTTGAGGAACGATCTGTCGTTCTCGGTCAGGGCACGGTCGAGGAACCGCTGCACAACACGCTCCACGTTATCACGCTCACCCTTGGCCGCAGCAAAGTTTGCCAGCAGCATGTCGGTGGCCGACTTGTTCATGGTGTCGCGCACCTCGTTGTACATGATCCACTCAGGACTCTGATCGGTCAGATCAGGCATGGCCGGGTAGGACTGTTCAACATCGACAAGCATACTGGGTGCGTCGAGGCGCTTCTGATACTCACGCTCGATGGCCTTGCGCTCTTTGTCGTTGGTGGCGGTGTCGAGTTCCAGATCACGCTCGGCCCGGATCGCTGCGCGGCCCGCTTCGGTCATGGGGCGGGGCACACTGATGGTGTACTTGATGCCCTTCTTGAAGTCGTCCAGCGTGAACTTGCCACGGGCTGCAAGGATGTCATACACCTCTTGGTTCAGACGGGCCTCACCACCTTCGATGGTGATCAAGCTACCCATCTTGCGCAGTTCAGCTTCGGTCAGGTCGCCCAGCTTCACACGGCTGGTGACGTTGAGCATGGCCGACGTGCTGGCAATCTGAGCCTCAGATGCGCCCTGTGTGAACCCGCGACCCAACACCTCCACGGCGGGGGACAGCACGGTATCCATCATCTTGTTGTACTGCGCACGCAGTTGCGCTGCGGTCTTGCTGGTATCACGGAAGATGTCATACAGGCGGCGGTAGCCTTGGTTCTCACGGGCCGCATAGTTCATCGACTTGAGTTCACCGATCAGGCGGTTGGTGTAGTCGCCAATGTTGGTGCCGCGATCCTTGGCTTGTTGGAACAGGCTGGTGATGTCGAACAACTTGGTGCTGCGCTGGCCGAAGGCATCCATTGCGGCCACTCGGTTTTGCTCGTCGTAGTACTCACCGGCCAGCGCGAAGCGGCCAGAACCGTCCGGGTCGTTGATGCCTTCGATTGCAGCCATGCGCTGGGCCATCGCCTTGAAGTCCATGAACGTGCCACTTGTTGTGCCGTTGCGGACGTAGCGGCGAGACTGGCTGACCAGATAACGGGCAGTGTCATCGTCGAAGCGCACACCGATCTTGTTCAGAGCGTTCTTGATGGCGTTCCAGAACCGGGCGATGATGTTGGTGTCCAACATCCCGGCGAAGTCAGCAAGGTATTCCTCAGTGGCCTCTTGGCGCGACATCTTGCGGGCCTGCATGGCAGTGTCCACAGCAGCCTTGACCTTGGCACTGGAGTTGTACACCGCATCGAGGGCAGCGTTCAGTTCCTTTGCAGTCAGCAGACCACGGAAGCCGAAGTGGCCCAGCGTCTCGTGCGCCAGCACAAACTTCAGTTGCTGCTCAGTGACAACCCGGTCAGCGAAGATGATGACATTGCCATCACCGAACGAGTAACCCACGGCGCTGGCCGTGTCGAAGTCGCCTTGCGGGCGAGATGCCACTGCCTGCGCGTAGAGGGTTGGGTTCTTGGCTTTGAAGTCCGCTTGGTTGCGGTAAATCTGCACCTTGGGTTTGATGCCCAACTTGGACAGGAACGCACTGACCAACAGCTTCACACGTCCCAGCGGGATCGGGTTGTTGATTGGCGTGCCATCGTCGCGGAAGTAGCGGCCATCGCCATAGTCTTCATCACGGCCAATGTTCCAGTCATCCAATGAGAACGGGGCTTCGTAGTCGTCGTCGGTTGGGATTGCAGATTCGTCAATGATCCTCTCGCGCTCGGCCTGCACGTCGGCGGTGATCTCCTCAGTACTCACACGGTACATGCCCTTGACGGTGCCCACGAACGGACTGCCGTCCTCGTCGAAGTAGTCAGCCAGCATGTTGCCGTTCTGATCAACGAACGTCTCCATGTTCGCGGCGCGGGCAGCAGCCCACAGATCACGCAACTTCTTGGTGGCGTTCTCGCGCTGGGTTTTGTTCAATGGAACCGTCTTGGTGTTCAGTTCCTTGATGTAGTCCGACAGCGCCGTGGCAGCGTTGGAGCGGGTGTCGTTCTTCAGATTGGCACCGGCCTTGCCGATGATGCCGCTGACTGGGCCGACGCTAGCTTTGTACTTCTTGACCGTATCGGCTGGCAGGTTGGCAACGCGCAGTTGGCCGGAGTCCAGCATCTTGGTGGCCGCATCAACCGACAAGCCCTTGACCACGGTGGTAATCTGGGGCAGCAAGCCACGCTGGACAGCGTAATCGAACCACGGCTTGGAGTCGCCCTTGGCAGCGCCACGGGTGTAGACCGCCTCAACTTCTTTCAGCGTGTTGACCAGTTCGAGCATCGCAGCGTCGATGGCGTTTTGCTGGGCGTCGGTGAACGACGTGTTCGCCAGTAGTTCGCGGGCACGCACGACTGCGGCTTTGGTGTTGGTTTCTTCGCTGGTGAAGTAGGCAAACTCGATCACGGTACCGATGGCATCACGGAAGTCACGGATATCGGTGGCCGACTCAGCCGAAGCGAACTCGCTGTTGACCAGTTGCAGTGGGGTTTCTTCCACGTCGCCAAGGATTTCCTCAGCCCGCCGCATAGTGGCCTTGCCAGCGTTCACATCCTGACGCCACTGGGTGCGCACAGGTGCGGGCAGATCGTCAAACGCCGGAGCGCCCTCGGGCTTCATATCCTCCCACGCTTCGGCGGGAGGAAGGGCTTCAACCTTTACCGGAGCGGGGACGGCGGCGATTGCCGCCACGGCTTTTGGGGGCTTGGGGGCCTCCTTCTTTACTTCTTGCGGCTTCGCCCCGCGCTTGAGAGCGACGCCGCGACCGCCTGCTTGAGCGCCGCCTGCTTTGACTTCGGCCTTGGGCTTGTCCCCAACGTCCCGCCCGCCTTGTACTCCCTCATCACCTTGCGCACGTTCTGCGACACGACCTTGTTTGAGCTTCCCTTTTTGAGTGGCACTTGGAGTCTCCTTGACTTCGACCGCAGCGACACCGGCCTGCTTCTTCAGACCGCGCTGGGTACGGGGTTTAGATACCGGTGCTTTGGGAGCAGCCGGGGCGGGCTTGACGGTTTCCTTGCGGCCAGCAGACCTGAGCGCAGCCATCGAAGGTTGACCCTCTTGTGTAATCAACGGCAACTGGGCGCGGCGTTGAGCAGCAGTCTGAGGAATCTCGACTGCGGCTACGGGTAAACCCGTACCCACACCACGGCGCAGACCTTCGGCGCGGCTGGGCACCGGAGCCTGACGGCGGTTGAACAGATCAAGTTGTACAGGCTGGGTCGGGCCAGCTTGGCGCATGGGCATCGTTGGCTGCACGGCAGCAGCTTGCTGCGCCTGTTGCATTGCATACAGGTCACGGGCGTTTGCGCTTTGCTGCGCGAGTGCCTCAGTCTGTTGCTGGATGAGCGCAGCTTGCTGGGCCTGCGCTGCCTCGAACTCGCGTTGGCGGCGAATGCGATCTTGGATGGCCTGCAACTGATTTTGCATCTGCGTGTTGGCAGGTGCAACGGGCGCTGGGCCAGCGAACTGGAGCGCACCTTGGGCCGGATTGACCACGGGCACTTGGGCCGGGGCAGGCAGTCCGGGCAGTGGTTGCTGCGGTTGCATCCGGGATGCCAGTTCTTGGGCAGAGATTTGTCCACCGAAGATGTCCAGCACACCCTGAGTACCGGGGCCACCGGGAGGGACGTTGCCCTGCTGGCGCAGCATCTGGTCTTGGTAGGCTACAGCGTTCGGCCCCATGCCAGCCATGATGACTGGGCCACCCATCGGAGTGACGGGCGGGACAGGGCCGGGAAGCCCCAGCGCGGCAGGGCCACCCAGTTGGAGCGGAGCGCCAGCGCCGGGTGCGCCACCCATCGGGGTGACAGGGGTGTAGTACGGAGCCACGCCCGTGCCGGGGCCGGGCGGCTGTGTCGGCGGGACTGTTGCCAGCGCACCACCAGTGGGAGCGGGGTCAGGATTCTGGGCAGCGTTGAGCAGGTTGGCGGGCTGCTTGCCACGCAGGTTGGCAACAGCACCAATAGGGCCACCGACACCGAAGCCAGCGGCGAACGAGTTGATCAGCCGGTTGACGTTCTCAGGGGAGCCGAAGTCTTGGTCGGACAGTTGCAGCAACAGGGCTTCCTGCCCCAGTTCTGTGGCACCCTCAGCCGTACCGCCGATGGCAAAACCAGTCGCGCCGCGCTTGAGCAGTTCCAGACCACGACGGCTAGGGGAAACCCCTACACCCATTGGAGTCGGAGCACCCACGCCCTTGAACACACGCCCAGCCAGCAGGAACTCAGGCAGCGTCTCAAACAGGGCGTAGGGAACTGACCCAGCCAGCGCCGTTAGGCGGGCGTTCGTGTCTTCAGCATCAGCGCCTTGCCCACGCAGTTCGCCATAGATGTCAGCCGCACCCGTGGCAAGATTCTGCCCATAGGACGCAGCCACAGCACCAGCGATACCGGCTGCTTCGCGCAGCAGTTTTTGCTCTGCGACGTTGAGCGCCTCACCCTTGGCCTGCTTGGACAGCGCAGACTTGACGCCCTCTTTCCATGCAGCTTTACCCAGCAGGCTGGAAAACGCAGCGGCTGCACCGCCGACCGGAGTGCCAGAGGCAGCAGTACCAGCGAGGAAACCCAGTCCAGCCGTGGCAATGGACTCGATCATGTTCGGCCCTTGCTGGGCGAAGTTGGCTACCAGCCACTCGATAGCGCCGCGACCTGATTCAATGTCAGTGAACTGGCGCTCGTAGGGGGTAGTCCGGCGCAGGTCTTCCATCTGCTGACCGACGATGCGGCCACCCAGTTGTTCTGCACCAGCAAGTTGTAGCCCACGGCCAGCCAGCATCTGCGTGACATCGACACCACGCCCGAAGTTGCGTGCAGCCAGCGTACCCAGCGATGGGTTGCGCACATTCTGAACCAGTTGACCATAGGACTGTGGGTCAAGCGGCATCCAGTCCCCGTCTGTGGGTAAACCCGTTGATGGGCCACCGAGCAGACCTTCGGCCTGCAACAACGACTGTGCATCGTCACTGGAGAATGTGGTGCCTTGGACGAAGAACTCTTTGCGCGATGGACTGTAGCCGATGGATGGCGGCTTCTTCATATCTGGCATCGTGAACTGGTTCTGTCGCGCTAGTGCCACGCCCATGCCGCCCATCACCGCCAGACTGGACAGGTCATCACGCAACGCATCAGAACCTGACGACGCTGCTGCGTTTTGAAACCCAAACGGATTTACGACCGCAGACGGAACCCCGTTTGCGTCCTGATAAAGAGGGTTTTCAAACGAGAGTCCCTTGGTCGCCATATCAACGCCCCATGTTGAGTCCTGCGACTGGACGAGCGGTTGGCGGAAGTTCTACCTTGCCAAGCGGAGTTTCTTCGACCTTGCCGTCAGGATTGATTACAAATACACGATTGCCTAGTTGGAAGTATGCCACGCCCTTGCTTGTGTCAACAGTCAACTTACCCTGAAGTTGCTTGGCACGCTCCTCGGCAAGCCCGTACTCACCATCAACGATGGCTTTCTGGATGTCAGCCGCCGCCTTGAACCGGGCAGTGTCCCGCTGCGGGTCGTACTTGAGTTTGAGCGCCAGTTCGTTCTCCAACTGCGCCGACTGTGCGCTGGCAGCGCGGGCTTCTGGGCTGAACTCCTTGAGCGCCATCGCGGCCAACTGCGCTGGGGACACGCCGTCCCGCACCTTCTTGCCATTGATGAAGTAGTTGTAGTTCCCATCAGGGCGCGGCTGAATTCCTATCGGGGTGCCCATGAACTGGGTCAACACACCGGACAGGCGACGTGGATCGTTGGCAGTAGCGAGTTCACGCAGGCCCTGCATCCCTTGCAGATACGCTTGCTTCTGTCCAACTTGTTGCTGAATCTGAAGCAGGCTTGCGTCAAGCTGACCGAGGTTCTCGCGCAAGCGCATGGCCGCTTCGATACCTTGCTGGGTACCACTGCGCATGTACACCTGTGCCAACTGTGCGGTTTCGTTGCGCTGCCGGGTCAGGAACGCAGACTGCTGCTGCGCCATCTGGTTGACTTGCTGCAACTCATATGGGATGGACTCGGGATTGGCGAGGTAGAACTCGGCCATCTCCATGTTGCGGGCCTGAGTCTGTGGGACTTCCAACGCTGTAGGAGCCGCAGCGGGGGCAACAGGAGCCGCACCGGGGGCAGCAGCAGCAGCAGGAGCCGCACCGGGGGCAGCAGCCACTGACGGCGCACCCATTGCATAAGGGTCTTGTCGGAGCCTAGCAACTTCAGCAGCCGTCATGGGCCGAATACCACCGGGGGCAGCAGCCGTAGCAGGAGCAGCCGGAGCTTGCCGGTTCAATCCCGCCGTGATCCCCGCTGTCAGCACGTCCGCAGCATACGGCTGCTTGCCGTTCTCAAACTCGATGATGGAAGTCACGAGTTGCTGCATGACCGCAGGGTCTTTGAGGTTGATCGTGTCAGTCGGCTTGGCCCCCAGCGCCTTTGCGACAGCGGCGATGTAATTGGCGTTACTCTTACCCGGCTGATCCGACGGAGGTGCCCAGCGGTTAATGATGGCTCGCGGAGTGTTGAACCCCTGCGCGTCGTAGCTCATCAGGTTCATGGTCAGCGCACGGATACCAGCCTCGGGAGTGGCGAACTGCACAAACCCGGCTCTCTCCTTTTCGCCCTTGTCAACACCGACAGCGCCCTCCCACTGATACCGTGCGTCAGGGCGGATGTTGCCGGGGTTGTTGTTTACCAAGCCACGGATGGGCTGACCCTTAGCGTTTAGTTGCCACGGGAGGATACCCCGCTGCTCCGCGCCCTGTACATTGGCATCACGCTGTGCTGCTGCTCTCTGTGTCCTCGTAGCTTCCTGCTGCCGAAGTTGCTCAAGAAACTGAGCTTCGGACAACGGCTGATTGGCTGCTTCTGCCTGTAGGAGCCTATCAGAATAGGGCGTGATCGACCCAGCGAACGGGACAGTGACGCTCGTCACATCTGGGTCGTAGAGTCCAACGGCGCGACCAATGCGTGCGAAGTCGATGGCGTTGGCTGCACCTTGCAGAAGCGACGCACCACCCGTGATGGGCAGCGTGAAGATGTCAGCGGCAGCGGCAGGGAGCTTACCAGTAGCCGCACCCAACGTGGCCGCACGGCGGCGATCATTCTCGATCTGAAGGCGACGTGCCCGCTCTGCGGGCGGCAGAGCTTGAAACTGCTGGACTGTGAGGGCAGACGTGGGTTGCGCAGCTAGAGGCGCTAGAGGCGCAGCGTTTAAGTTTGGCTGCGGCCTAACAGGTGTAGACACCGCGCCCCCCACCGGTGCAGCAGGTGCGGCAGGTGCGGCAGGCGCAGGAGCAGGAGCAGGAGCAGGAGCAGGAGCAGGAGCAGCACCCATCGGCATGGCCTGACCGGGCGCGAACTGCTGTGTGTACTGCGCCACGTCCACCGGCTGGAAGGATGGCATCTGCAACCCGGCCAACTGCTTCTTCAGATCGGCTGTCCGATTCTGTTCTTCGATGGCAAGCTGGTTCTGGCGGGCGACACGTTCGGCTTCTTCGGCCTGCCGCATCCCCTGACCGACGACGCCAGCGCCGCCAAGTAGTTGTCCGAAGTTCATAGTATCTCCTTAACCGCGACCTTGCGACCGTTGACTTCCGGTCAGGGAACCAAACAAGTTGCCAATGTCACTCTGGGTTTCACGTGCCCGCTGATTTGCTGCGGTGTACGCGCCACGCAAGTTCGTGTATTCGCCCATGCTGGATGGGAAACCAGTCGGCATCATCTGCATACCGGCCTGCATGGTTTGCAAGCGGCCACCCACACCAGTGAGGTAGCCCTGATCGAACGACGTGCCCACGTCACGGGCAGTTGCCAGATCAAAGCGCCGCGCTTCCGCAGCCCGACCCGCACCTTCAAGGCCACGCAACCCAGCACGTTTGGCTTTGGCTGCGGCGGTCTGGGCGCGGCGTGCGCGTTGCAGGCCGAAATACTCAGGATCGAAGTACTTGGACTCGCCCATAAGGTTCTGCGCCTGCTCCAGTCGCTGTGCGAACAAGCCAGCGTTGGTCTGCTGGAGGGTGCGCAACTCGTCTGTTTGCGCTGCCAGCAGGGCACGCTCTTGGTCTGACAGGCCATCGCCAGCAATGACGGAGCCAGCCAGTTGGCCTGCGGCCCGCAGTGTCAGATCAGCCAGTGCCTTCGGATCGTTGAACTTGGCAGCAATCTCACCGGGTACCTTGGACAGCGCCTCAGTGAACGTGGTGGGCTTGACCGTAGACGTTGCGCCAGTGCCAGTGCCAGCAGCAACCGTGCCGCCCGTGGCGGTGCCAGTGGGGCCGACGTAGGAGCCGCCCGAGTACTGGGAGATTGGAGTCGCCGACTGGGCAGTACCCGCAGCGGTTGTGACCTGAGTGCCGCCCGTGACCGGGTTGACCGATGCGACCTGCAAACCGGTTGACGATGGAGCGTAAGCACCAAGGCTGTAATCAATCGGGGTGCCCGTTGCCAGCGCGTTGGACACGCCAGCTTGGAAGAAGCCCGGATCAGGTGCCCGCAGACCGAAGCCAGCCGTGGCGGGGTTGAGGCCCGTAGTGGGGAACTGTGCGCCAGATGCGAGGCTGTAGTCCACGCCAGCGAACCCTGCTGGGCCACCGGCACCGGCCAGTCCGGTGGGTGCTCCTGCACCACCAAACGAGGTAGGCATCGTCAGCCCTGCACCGCCGCCACCTGTGGCACCGCCAAGACCCGTTGTACCACCACCGGTACCAAGGCCGTAGTCCACGGGGGAAATACCTGCGGTGGTCGTCGCGGCGGTAGGTGCTGCGGTTCCAGCGGCGGGAGTAACTCCGCCCCCAGCAGCAGTCGGTGCAGTGGTATACCCCCCGATGCCTCCTCCGATTGCGCCCATCAGTGCCCCTCGCCCAACGTCGCCACCGAGTACCGCCTGTGATGCGCCTCCCAGTGCTGCGCCTACGGCTGCGGAACCCAGCACACTACCGACAGTTGCGGACATGCCGAACGTGGCCGCAGTGATACCCGCCGATGCGCCGATTGCCCCGGCGATAGCCGGGGCAGCAAATGGGATGGCGATTGCAACTGCAACCCCAATGAGAGTTTTTACGCCTTTGCTCATTTCGATCTCCTTATAGGGCCATCCTGACGTACATACAGGACTTGTTGAACCCGAAGCGGTTCAGGTAAATCTTTGCAAGACGCTCAGGTGCATACGCATCAAGGAACTCCACCCCGTTGGCTTTGAGCCATTCAAGGATGATGTGCCAATATGCAGATTTAAATCTCATCAGTCCACGTCCAGCCAGCGCCATGACATCAGCGCACTTGTGACCATTCGTGGTGTTGAACTG
>Ga0181346_1000897_pt1 | contig 13137 bp, 3 predicted proteins | sample Su13VDMM15DN_FD_130100 | JGI IMG/M metagenome (GOLD analysis project Ga0181346, IMG submission 130100) | Freshwater viral communities from Lake Michigan, USA - Su13.VD.MM15.D.N | ecosystem: Environmental > Aquatic > Freshwater > Lake | place: USA: Michigan | collected 2013-07-15 | reverse complement strand
GTATAACTTCAACAATAGGATCAATGGCTAGTTCAGGGGCGTTTAAAAAATAATAATAAAATAAATGGGAGCATATTCAAATCCACAAGAAGTAGTAGACACTCAGACAGGGCAGCATTTTCAAAACCTTCAAAATACAATATCGCAAACTGTCGCGGGGGTTGCATCTTCATATAAAGCCGAAGCTGAGCGCGGGAAAAAAGAAGATGAAGAGAATAAGAAAAAACTAGATGCTATTGTTTTTAAGGCTGAGAAAGAGTCTTTAGCAATGTACAATGATGTTGGCAAATTGTCGCAAGCTAAACCTGGTGTTAATTTTAAAGAAGCATTAAATCCTTTTGTTGAAGAGACCTCAAAGCTTAATATAGCTCTAGACACTGGAGCGTCAATTGATAGGCAAGGAGATTTACAAAAGATAGCAGAATATAGAGGTACAGTAGACTATCTACAAGGTGATATTGCTAATATAAGTGCTGATGCTGAAGGTTTTTATGATAAAGTTAAAAAAAGAGGACGTATGGGTGGTCTCGCAACTGATCTGGACCTAAATAAGGCGGATGATGTAGAAGGGTACCTTGGTTTAATAAATAAAATAGATGCCAAAACAAGTATAAAAACTAATTTGCAAAAACCTTCTGAGCGCACATGGTTAGTTAAGATTGGTGATAAAGAAATACCGTTTGACGGGGCTACAATTCAAAAAATACACGACAATAATAGTGAATTATTTACAATAATACCGGACACTACGGACAATATGCTTAAGTTAGTTCAAGATAGTGGCGTCTATGACATTAAAATGGAACAAAATAGTAAAGGCGAATCAATACCTACTATTGGCTATATTAAACCAGAATACTTAGGCCCTATTGAAAGAGAACCTTCTAAGTCTACAGTTCCTGGTAAACAAGTAAATCAGCTTAAGCAAAAAGTAAAAATAGATGAAATAAAAGCAAAAATATTTCCTGCTGCAAAAGTGCAAGCGGACGGAATATTAAGTAATCCAAGGGAAGCTCAAGCATGGTACAATGATATTGCGGTGAATGCTTTAAAGTTAAAAAACAAGGTAACAGCTGCTCATTTTCTTGACGATGCTGGCAAATACGACTTTTATAAAGCTTACCTTGATTATGCTCTTTTACCCCTTGAGGAATACCAATATGTTATGAATACACCTGGCGATATCGCAACTGAAACAATTGATACAAAACCGGCTAGGACTAAAACTACTAGCCCTACCACAAATAGTGGTAAAAACAAACAAGAAGACACGCAGGAAGAATTACAAAAAAAAGCAGAAGATTTGAAAGCAAAGTTGCAAAATAATAATAAATAATAAATTTAAACAAAACAATATGTTTGAATACTTACTCCCTGATGGGACCGCGTTGCCAGAGAACGAAGTAATAAAACTGGCTGTACAAAAAGGATTAACAACAGAAGACTATGTTAAAAAGAATAAGCTAGCCTTAAGGCCTAAGCAGAAGAAAGCTGCCGTTAAAAAAGAAGTTGCAAAACCAGCTGCTAAACCTGTTGCAAAAAAAGAAATTACGCCGACGCTATCTGAAATTGAAAAAGGGTGGGGTAATAATACAATTGAGGATCCGTTAGGTCTTAAAAAGGTTTTTACTAAACCAAAAGAAGATAAAACTTCTATAATAGCTGATGATGCAGTTAAAACCGTTGCACAATATAACCCAAATAAATTTCCTCAGCATATTAACAGCGATTTTTTAAATAAAAAAGAAAAAAATTGGTGGGAAACAACTAATATAAAAGACGAGGATGATGTAGTAGTTGATTTAGATAATTTATTGAATACTAATAAGAATAATAAGGATTTTATTATTTCTTTACCCACAATGCCTGGCATTGATATGGTCACTGTAAAGTCTGCCAGAACAGGCGAAAAATTTGATTTCTCTTGGGACATAGACGCACCAGACAAAAACCTTGGAGCATTAAATGAATTTGTGTTTAATAATAGTAGATATAGTAAAGCATCGAAGAAAGAAGCGGCTATATATAAGGATACGCGGCTTAGTAAAGCAGATGCATTAGAAGCTTATGATTCAGGAGCAATTAACAATTGGGCTCTGTTAGGGAATGCAGTAAAATATGTGGGTAATACAATTATAAACGATCCTATTGCCGCAGCAAAAAATATTGCTGAGATTACAAAAATGCAAGATAGAGCGGCCAACTATAAGCCATTAGTACCCGAGGATGCGTCCGACGAAGAAAAAATAAACGCGGTACGTTCTCATGCTTTAAAAATAAAAACTGATGTAGGTTCTATTATGAATAAAGAACTTGCAAAGAATCCGTTATTTAAAGAAAAAAATATAAGTGAAGTAATTAAAAATGAAACACAAGCTCAAGAATGGATTGATAGTTTTATTTTAAAAAATCAAGCCTTTGTTGATAAAACAGGTTTAAAGCCTGAGGTAATAAAAAAATACGTACGAGATCACGCTTCTGAGATTTCTCAAAAGCAAAACGACGCAGTAGATAATGAAACCCTATCTCAATTAAAATCCAAACCAATGGATGTTATAGAGTCTTATTATACGGATAGAGAAGCAAAAGGATTAGATCCTGAAGATCTTGCAATATATAAAGCTAACAAGAATACTCGATCTTTAAATGAGGCAATATATAGATTACGTAATAGCCCTAAGTACTTAAATAATGACCCAGACGCACGGAAACAATTAGGTAATTTAGAGGCTCAATACGCAAAAAGTAAATTGATAAGTAGTAGATTATCAGCGGAAGGCTCTTCTGATAATAATTATTTCATGAATATTAATACTAATAAAATAGCGGCTGTAAAGCCAAGTAAAGTAGATTTGAATAATAATACCGCTATAAATATAACCGATAAAGTTGATAAGTTTACGGAAATGTATAGAGGAACTAAATACTTAGATTTAGCAAAGCAATTTGTTGATATAAGCGCTTTAAAAGAGGCTAATGAAGCAAATGGTAAAAAAAGACAAACAGTATTAATACCAAAAGAAAAAGCTCAAGGTAGATTTTATAATAAAAAAACAAATACAAGCTTTTTAGATTCACTGAACAATGGTGTAACCACAAAAATACTACCAAATGGCGATTTAATTATATATAATGCCCCAACCAGCTTTTTAGCAGCACAAGTTAATCAAGAAAAGCTATCTAATATAGACTTTTTTGATAACAACGGAGCGGTAGATATATACGAATACGCAAATAATAAAAAAGGAAAAAAGATAGATGCTAAATTAGGCCTATATACATCTAGAGCTGCTGATTTAGCAGCTAAGTCTATAGCAGTTAACAAACTATACTTATTAAATCAAAGTCCAACACAGGATACATACAGAGGTATAAGTTCATTAAAATATGCATGGGACGGTTTAGCTAAAGCGTTGAACAAAAATTACACGACTTCACAGGAAAAAGTTGATATATCAAAAAATATAATAGATCAAGCCGGTATAAAATTAACCTCTAAAGCCCAAAAGGAATTAAATCCTTCTATGGCACAAGACGTATTAACTTCAACTGGCTCAATGCTGCCCACTGTAGCAAAGATAGCTGCTATTACCGCATTGACAGAGGGCGCTAGTACAGCCATAGCCGGAGAAGAAGCTATTGCTGCATTTGCCGCTTTAAGAAATGGTACTGCCGCGGAAAGAGCTATATATCATATTGGATCAGCTATTAAAGAAGAAGGTGTAATGAGAACTGCTGGATTAGGGCCAACATCTGGTTTAACATTTTATGCAGCGGGCCAGGTATTGCCGGCTAAACTTAGGATGTTTGGAGAGTTTGGCGGTAGAGGTATAAACAATATCACATCGTTTATGGCAAAATCAGCTAAAGGAGGAGTATCTATGGAAGCCGCCGGATTAACTGAAAATGCTTATCATTCTATAAATTCAAATGAAAAATTTCAAGATTATTTAGATGAGACTTATAAGGACTTTGGATCAACTGCAAGGAGAGTAATTGGTAATTCATTATCATTTGGTATATTAGATATAAAGGACGTGTTTGCTCCGCATTTTTTAAAATCAGGTAATCAATTAGAAAAAACATTAGCTGAGTGCACAAGTAAACGTAATGAGATTATACAAGCAATACAGCATATTGACTCTAATAAAGATATACCCGCAGAAGAGCGTAAAGTATCTCGTAAAAAACTTGAAAATAAATTAGAAGATATAAATTTAGCTTACGATTCTGTAAAGGATGCGCATTTTAAATACGCTTATATTGAAGCCGCAAAAACACCTGAAGGATTAGAAAACTTATTAATAAATGAGAATAGCGATATTATAAATAAATATAAAGATGAATACGGAAGTGATTTAAAAATAAAGGTTTTAGATACTGTTGTATTTACTGATGCTAACGACAATGTTATATCCGCTGAAGAAATTGCAAAAAACGCAACTGATGAAAATATTTCATTTGACGAATATATATCAAAAAATAATTTAGAGAGCAACAATAATAGTTTTTTTGAGTCTCCAAAAATTAATGAAAAAACAGGGGAGGTTTTAAAGCCAGGAACTCTATTTATTTCTTATAACCAGGTTATGAAAGGCGGTATTCTAAATAGAGGTATTATAGCTCACGAATTTGCACATTTTGCTGACCATGTAGAAATAGAGGCTAAAGTAAAAAAATATAAAGAATCCGATAAGAACCCAACTAATGAGGAAGTTACTTTATATAAAAATAATTTAATAGCAAATAAAAATAAAAACATAGTAGATATATTAGCAAAGAATTTTCCTGAGTTAATGGATAGAAAAATATATTCTATTAAAGACGAAAAAACAGGGGAATATAAAAATTACGGACTAATTGACGCCGTAACAAAGTCATATCAAAAATTTAACGAGAATGGTAAGCTTACCAATGAAGCTGTTATACAGGATGAAATAATAAAAAGAGTAATAGAAGAACTTGGTAAAGGTACCATATTAAGGAACCCTGCTGAATCAAAAAGTATATTTCAAAATATTCAAAAAGGCATTTCTGAATTATTTAATAAAAGCAAAAAAGAAAGTTATGAGGTGCAAAATGCCGACCAATTAATGTCTTTATTGAGCGATTATGCCACAAGCTTTAGAAAAGGTAAATCATCATACAAGCATAGCGAGGCATTAGCTAAAATTGATTTAAGTAATTTTGAAGGTATAGACCCGGCGCAAAAATACGAAGCAACATACGGCAACGATACTAATTTAGGCATTAAAAAGTCTAAAACCATAGAGGAAAGAATTGACGACCTATATGATGCTTTAGTAAATGATGAGATTGACCAGGATAGATTTGAGGTAGAATTAGCTAAACTTGAAAAAGAAGAACAAGAAATGCTAAACCCTTCAAATTTAATGAGTCCTACTGCTGATATATCTATTAAAGAAAAACCAGTAGTTAAAACTGAGGCAGAAAAAACAGAAAGAAGAGAGTCTTTAAAAGATAAAAAACAAATAGGAGATAAATTAGACACTTATGCTGGTCCAAAAGATAGCAAAGGTAATTACACTATGTCTAAAGAGGAATGGCTTAAAACAGGGCAAGTTAAAGCTTATAACGAATTAATTGCTAAACCATCTGTACTAGACTCTTTAATTAGAAAAGAACTTACAAGGAATGGTGTATCTGCTGACAATGTTCATGGTCAGAGCATTGACGAATTTATTGATAGTGTTAAAGCAAAAATATATACGGATACTATCGCTAAATTTAATCCTGAGCAAAATAATAGTTTTGCAGGATGGGTGATTGGTAGTAACGCGGGTATTAAAAATAGAGTTGGTAATATTGCAAACTCATTAAAAAGAGAAATAAAAGGGGCTTCTATTGATGTCGAAAGTGGCAATGCAGGATTTGTTAATGAACTTGTATCTGGTGAAGAAGCTGATATGTTTACAGACATCAAAACGGAGGAATACGCTCCTAAGTTTAAAAGTTTAGCAAAATCAAACATTGTGGATGCTTCTGCAATGAAGTCTATAACTGAAAAATTAGTTAGAACCACCCGTACATTAAAGAATAGAACAGATATAGCTACTTCTATAAACAGAAGTGTAGAACCTATAATACAAGAGTTATTAAATGAAATGAGTACTCAGGCTGATATTGATCTTAAAACAGTAATGGGTGGTAAAAAAGATGGCCAATTAGAAAAATGGTTATTAAAAAACAAGAAAGCTGTATTAGAAAATGCTACTACAACTTGGTTAGCCGGTAAGCAAAGTGATACTGGCGTGTCAGGCGGAATACCGGAAGCAATACAAAAAAGAGTAAACGGTGAGTGGTTAAGCTATCCAGATTATATAGGCAAAAAAATTGACAGGGAGACTATGAGCGATAATAACGCAGGTAAAACTTCTGGAAATTTAATGGTAAGAAGGTTACCTGAAGTTGCGAAAAATGTCTCAGACGCGGTTTTTATATCTAAAATATTAGATCCTAATGGCAACCCCTGGCGTGGAGCAAAAGAATCTTTGTCAAAGGAAATGGCAAAAGAATTATCTGCAGAAATGTACAGAGATGACATACTTAATGGATTAGAAAAATATTATGATTTGCAGGGTCTTGAAGAAATAAATCCTGATAAATTAACAAGTAGTGATAAGCAAAAAATAGAAAGCATAAAACAGGATATAAAGGATAATAATCCAATATTCGACGCTTTTATGGTAAACCAAAAAAACTTAGGTGTTATTATAGGCAATGTTAAAGCTAGCGAAATAATTACACAATTTGAAAGAGGTACGTTAAAGCATTCTTTAGAATTGGACGAAGCTGTTGATTTAAGCCATATAGAATTAATTGATAGACTGTCTAACGAAAAAAATGAAGATAAAAAAAGAGAAATAGTTGGAAATTGGATACGCACATACAGTAGACCCACAAGGACTTATAAGTGGTTTGACAAAGAAACAGACACGCTTTTAACAACTAACGGGCAACTATGGGATAGAGTTATTTTCCCGGCATTAAGAACGTATGCTCCTGAATTATTAGATATTGAGAATGGATTTAGTTATTCAAAAAAATATGTTACAAAATATGAAACCGTAAAAGGAGGCATAATGTCAACAGCCGAGGTGGCAAGGAACGCTGAAGGTAAAGGCTTAACACTCGCAGAGTATATTGAAAACTACAAATTAGAACCAATACAAGAAGAGCAAGGCAGTATATTATACAAAAACAAAATTGCAGAAGAACACAGATTTGTTGATGCTAGAACTCTAAAATCAAATTGGACCAAAAATAAAGATAAAGTTGGGACGGAATCTACTGAGGCTCAAAAAATAGCATTAGACCTAATGGATTACTACATGGCAAAAGATCCAACAGGTAAAGAGTTTAAAAAAATATTACAATTAATTAGACTTGATCAGTCAGGGTTATTCAGAAAGATTGCTAGTCCAGGACTTGAAGTTGTGGATTTAAAACCAAATGAAAAATGGTTAGAACATGATCCGCCTGTGCAAGAAGCTATTAATGAGATATATAAGCACATCGAAGGTAAAATAGAAAGGTCTGAATTAGAAAATTTTTTAACAAACTCAAAAGTAAATTTAATACCAAAAAGAGTAAATGAACTTTTAGCTGAAACTTCATTCAGAAATGAAGTAAATCCAAGCACAGGTGAAATTGAACCTATATATAGTGCTAGAATGCGTGACCCTCTTGTAATTAGTAGATTATATGAATATAAGGATAGAATCAATAATTTAGAGGCTTATTTTGGCAGCGAAAAAGAATTTAAAGATTTAGCTGAAAGTGCTAATAAAATTATTAAATCAGGTGTATTAAATAAAGAAAATATTCAACAATCTAAGAATATAGAAGCTATTGAATTAGCAAGTTCCCCTGATTACGGCAAAGAAAAACGTAAAATTAGGGTATTTGACTTTGACGACACTTTGGCTAAGACAAAAAGTAATGTGCTATACACAATGCCTGGTGATCGTGTGATTTATCATGGCGCCCCAAAAGGTAAAGATGTAACAAAAATTAGCGACAAAGGAGTTAAGTTTTTTGCTACTGATAAAAGAGAAGCAAATGAATATGCTCGCATGAATTCCGGTGTTACGCAAGAGTTTTTAATAAATGACTCTGATATAGTAAACGAAGATGGCATTATTAATAAAATAAATGAACTAGGATTAAAACCAAAAAACAAAGAGTTTGAAGTAGAAGACGCTTCCTTCTATGAATTAATAGATACTAGATTTGATGAGTCGTTGAGTAAAGCGGATATAACAAAACTATTTGACGCTCTAAAAAAAGATGGAGTAAAAGCAATAAGCTATAATGATGGAGCACAAGTGAGTGGTAGATCTACAACAAGCATTGCTGTAATTGATCCGTCTATAATATCTGCACCTAGGAAACTTACGGGAGCAGAGTTTGCTAGTAAAGCAGGCGAATTAGCTAATGACGGAGCAACATTTGATTTTTCTGATTTTGTAAACGTAAGAGAAGGAAGCGAGGGGCCGTTGTTTAAAGTTGCTAAAGTAATAGCAGAAAAAAGAGGAACGAATGACTTATTTGTACTTACAGCTAGACCCGCTGACGCAGCTGGACCAATACAAGAATTTTTAAGTACACTAGGTTTAGATATACCTATTGAAAATATTACTGGATTAGGCAACAGTTCTGCTCAAGCAAAAGCTGATTGGATAACAAATAAGGTTACAGAGGGTTATAATGATTTTTATTTTGCTGATGACCACATACCAAATGTGCAGGCTGTTAAAGATGCTTTATCATTATTTGACGTTAAAAGCAGAGTTCAGCAAGCTAAAGCACAATTCAGTAAAAACATAAGTACCGATTTTAATAAAATATTAGAAGAAAATGTTGGCGTAAAAGCCGATGAAACATTTTCTGCTATTGTAGCAAAACGTAAAGGTAAAGCAATTGGCAAATATAGATTCTTTGTCCCGCCATCTGCGGCTGATTTAGAATTGCTAACTTATGACTTTTTAGGGTATGGCAAGACAGGTGAAAGACAACAGGAATTTTTTAATAAAGCATTGTTTGAGCCTTATGCGGAGGGGATTGCTTTAATTGATTCCGCAAAGCAATCTATTAAGAATGATTATAAAGCATTGTTAAAGTCATTCCCTGAGGTAAGTAAAGAATTAGGTAAACTAACCCCGGATGGAAACTTTACATACGATCAAGCTATTCGTGTATCAATGTGGGCAGAAATGGGAGAAGAAATTCCTGGAATATCAGACAATGAAGTTAGAGAATTAAACGCGTTTGTTAATCAAAATCCTGACTTAGCTGCTTTTAAAACTGGGTTAATTGCTACTGGTAGACAAGGAAATGGATGGGTTAAGCCTACGGAATATTGGGACAGCGAAAGTATAGTTTCCGATTTACATAATATAACTGACAAAGTAGGTAGAAATAAATACTTAGCTGAATTTATAGCGAATTCTAATGAGATGTTTTCAAAGGAAAATCTTAATAAAATTGAGGCAAGATATGGATCAAACTTTAGGGAGGCTTTAGAAGATTCTATTTATAGTATGGCTAATGGAACAAATAGAGAATCTGGTCCGGGTAGGATAAATGCGGCATGGTTAAATTGGATTAACAATTCTACAGGTGCAATTATGTTTTTTAATACTAGATCAGCTGTATTGCAAACCGTGGGGGCAATTAACTATTTGAACTGGAGAGATAACAATCCTTTAAATGCGGCAAAAGCATTCGCAAATCAACCTCAATATTGGAAAGACTTTGCTCACATTTGGAATTCAGATAAAATGAAAGAGAGGAGAGGTGGTCTAAAAGAAGACGTTAGTGCGGCTGAGATTGCCAATGCTGCTCAAGGTACTAAAAGCAAAGCAAATGCGGTTGTATCTTATTTATTAAAGCTAGGTTACACGCCAACGCAAATTGGGGATAGTTTTGCAATTGCATCTGGAGGCTCACCATTCTATAGAAATAGAATTGAATACAATTTAAAACAAGGTATGTCTGAAGCTGAAGCTGAAGCGGCAGCTTGGAAGGAATTTGTTAAAGTGACTGATCAAACGCAGCAATCTGGCGATCCAAGAGATGTTTCTCAACAACAAAGGAGTACTGCCGGTAGATTGATATTAGCATTTCAAAATACATCTATGCAACAAGCGCGTCTTGTAAAGAAAGCAGGGCTAGACCTTATAAACAACAGGGGTGATGCAAAAACTAATATATCTAAGATTGTATATTATACAGCAGTACAAAACATTATTTTTGGAAGCTTGCAAAGTGCTTTATTTGCTACAATGTTTAGCGATGATACTGAGGCTGAACAAGAAAAGAAAAATCAAACCAAAAAAGATAAATGGCTAGATATAGGTAATAACATTGTTGATACTATATTACGTGGGTCTGGTATAACTGGGGCTATTGTAGCAACACTTAAAAATGTTTACTTAAAGTACAATAAAGAAAGTAAAAAAGGTTTTAAAGCTGAATATGCTAAGGTACTTGTGGAAGCAGCAAACGTTGCTCCAGCAATAGGGTCTAAATTATCTAAAGGTTTTGGTGCAATGCGAACTAGGGAATTTGAAAAAGACGTTATTGCTAAAAGAGGTTGGAGTGTGACTGCTAACGGGAAATTAAACCTAAGTCCATCATATTCTGTTTTAGGTCAAGGGGTAGAAGCAACAACAAATTTACCTATGAATAGGTTTGTTAATAAAGTTAACAACTTAAGTGAAGCATTAGATTCAAGAAATAAATCATGGCAACGAATTGCATTAGCAGTAGGATATAGTCCATATGTTGTTGGTGTTGAAAATGAAGAGAACGAAGCAATAAAAGCTGAAGCTAAGGTGTTTAGAAAACAGGAAGGTTTAAGAAAAGCTGAAGAGACAAGAACAATGACTAGGGATAGCCTTAATAACTTACCTTTCGATGAATTTAAAGCTTATGTCCTAAAAAAGAAAATGGAAAAGATAGCTAGAAAAGATAGTATAAATAACTTACCAAAACCAGAGTTAGATAAATACTTGAAAAATAAAAAGCTTTCTGAAGAGTTTTCTCAAAAGCAAAAGGACATGCTAGAATTAATAAAGCTTGATAGCTTAACTGGATTGTCTCGCGACGAATATCAAAATTATCTTGATATGTTAGAAGATAAAAAGGAACTTGCTAAGATAGAAAGAAAGATTACCAAGTTGAAAAAAGAACAAAGAAGGAACATATATAAATAGGCAACATACCTAACGTTCCAAAATAAGAAAGGGGACCTCGTAATGAGAATCCCCTTTTCTTTATTTAATAAACTAATCTTAACCATCACAACTAACACAACCTTCATCCATCGCTTTAGCGGCTATATCGCCACGTAAAACAGATTCAGTACGCATGTAATATAAAGTCTTAACTCCTTTCTTCCACGCGTTCATGTGAACACTGTTAATCCATTTTGGCGTTGCTTCACTTGGAAAAGCTAAATTCAAACTAACTGCTTGGTCAATATACTGCTGTCTCAAGCCTGCTTGATTAACTAATTCAAGTTGATTAATTTCTTTAAACGTCTTAAAAACATCTTTAGCCGGAACGTCGTGAGCACAGAATACATTCTCAAGTTCATCAATGCCCTGTACCGATCCTCCGTCTTCCAAAATCTTATTCCAAATTTCATCTGTATTTAATTTATGTTTCTTTAATAACTTAACTAAGGTTGGATTTTTTCTGATAAATGTTCCTTTTGCGCTTTGTTCAGTGAACACGTTTGCTGCCCACGGCTCAATACCTGCTGACACATTGCCAGATAATTTACTATTACTAACGGTAGGAGCCAAGGCCCTAAGATGAGTATTTCGCATGCCAGTACCAACACACCATAAAGGTTCGCCATATACTTCTGCAAGCGCTCTACTAGCACGTTCGCTTTCGATTTTGATTTGCGAAAATATTTTTCTAGTTTCATACTGCGATAGCAGCCCTTCGAATGGCAATCCTTTTTCTTGCAAATATGTATGCCAACCAAGCACCCCAAGCCCGAGAGCTCTTCCTTTTGTTGCAGATCTGACTGCGTTTTCAAACCCACGTAATCCTTTAGCTCGTTGTATGAACTCTTCCATGACTCCGTCCAAGAACCATATTGAGTCATAAATGAGGTTTGTATCTTTCCATTCTTCATATTTTGCTAAATTTAATGATGATAAACAACAAACAAAACTGTGCGTTTCGTCTGTATGCAATGTTATTTCACTGCATATATTAGTCATGTGGACTTTTAATCCGTTTGTTTTGTATGCTTGCGGATTTGCCTTATTAACATTTCCTTTAAACATGATATACGGTTCTCCAGTCGATTTTCGCTTTCTAAGAAGTTTACTCCATCGATCTCTAGCCTTTGCATCTCCTTGCTCAAGTTTACGCATAAACTTATCGCCAACAACTGCGCATTGATGTAAATTAAGCGATTGTCTGTTGACATCTCCTTTGGGTTCGCGGATTTCAAGCCATTCTTCAAAATCCGGGTGTTCAATATTGATATTAACCGACGCTGCTCCGCGTCTAACAGCACCTTGATTAGTAGCAAGGATTGTTGAATCATAGATCTTACAAAATGGCACGACTCCGTCTGATGTTCCATTGCCTGTTATTTTTGCGCCAGCGGGTCTTATTTGATTAATACCGATACCAACTCCACCGCCGTGCTTAGCGAGTAGCATCATCTCTAAATTTTTCGTACCAATATCTTGAATACTATCTGCAACATCAATTCCAAAACAACTAATAGGCAATCCTCGATCTGTGCCTGTATTAGACAGCACAGGAGAAGCTAAACATAGCCAACCATTCCAAATGTATTCAAAAAACTTTTCAGTCAGTTCTGGCTTGTATAAACGCCTCGCTACAGTTTTAGCAACACGCAAATAAGCGTCCCTTGGTGTTTCATCAAATATTAAATAACCACCTGTTATTGTTTTCTTATATACATCGGTATCGCCCCAAACAGGATAATCTATACCTTTAACCCATTCATTATTCCACATCAAGTTCTAACTTTTTTTCTTCTGGTTTAGTAATCAAATCTGCTTTTAATTTTTCAATAGCTGTGGGATATTCAGACATGTTCTTTACTGTTTCCAATGT
>Ga0181346_1000894_pt1 | contig 13158 bp, 8 predicted proteins | sample Su13VDMM15DN_FD_130100 | JGI IMG/M metagenome (GOLD analysis project Ga0181346, IMG submission 130100) | Freshwater viral communities from Lake Michigan, USA - Su13.VD.MM15.D.N | ecosystem: Environmental > Aquatic > Freshwater > Lake | place: USA: Michigan | collected 2013-07-15 | reverse complement strand
CCAATGCGTTACGGGGTAACCCATAATGGGGTTAGTATAAGTGTATGGTTTAATATTATAGCGTTCCCTGGCGGAACGCAGAATGTACTAAATACGCATCGCCTGGCGCGATGCTTTATATGTAGTTTTTATTGTCTATTTATTACGAGGTTATTATGTCTGCGAAGACTGGCGAGAACCATCACTTCACAGTACGGCGCGAACAGGACCAGGCAGCGTTCCTAGCCTCTGTAGCCTCTGGTATTGACGAACATGCCGCGCTTGCTCTCACGGGGCGTAAACTGCCTGCGCTCAAGACCTGGCTCCGAGAAGGTAAGTTTGCCTCGCGCCTAGAAGCCGCGCGGACTGAATCCAATAAACTATTCGGCGAGACCCTAGCCTCTGGCAAGAATCTTGACTACGCCACCTTCTCCAAGGAGTTCCTGAACTCAGAGGTATTCCCCCACCACCAGTCCTGGATTGATGTTCTTGAGGGTAACCAGCCGTCTTGGATTCATGAGTCTATGACCTATGAGCCTGGCAATCGCCGTAGGCTTCTAATTAACGTACCCCCTGAGCATGCCAAGTCTACAGTGCTAACGGTAGGTTATGCCACCTACCGAATTGCAATGGACCCAAACATCCGTATTGTTGTAGTTTCCCAGACTCAGGCTCGCGCCAAGGAATTTCTCTTCTCTATCAAGCAGCGCCTCACCGAGGCTAACTGGGCTAAGTTGCAATCCGTCTACGGACCTGCTGGCGGCTATCAAGCCACCGCAGACCAGTGGACACAGGACCGCATTTACCTAGAGCGCGACTCTGGCGAGAAAGACCCTACCGTTCAGGCTATTGGTATGGGTCAGCAGATTTACGGTACTCGCGCCGACCTCATCATCCTAGATGACGTTATCACCACAACGAATGCCCACGAGTGGGAGAAGCAACTTAACTGGTTGCAGAAGATGGTTATCACCCGTGTGGGTGCTACAGGTACTTTGGTTATAGCAGGTACCCGTGTATCCTCTATAGACCTCTATAAAGAAATCCGCAACCCAGAGAACTGGTCTGGAGATAAGTCCCCATTTACCTATCTGGCTATGCCAGCGGTTCTTGAGTACTCAGACAAGCCCGAGAACTGGGTAACCCTCTGGCCACACTCAGACCGTACGTGGGATGGGGCCGACCCCGAATACGACTCAGAACTTTTAGTACAGGATGAAGATGGATACTACCCCAAATGGGATGGCAAGCGGCTCTACCACAGGCGCAGTGAAGTTAACCCTTCTACTTGGGCTCTTGTATACCAGCAACAAGATGTGGAAGAAGACGCAATCTTTCCGCTCATCTCTGTTAACGCGAGCATCAATCGCATGCGTAAGCCTGGTATCATCAAGCCAGGTACTCCAGGACATCCCCGAGATGGACAATGGGTAACCATATTAGGATTTGACCCAGCCATGGTAGGTAACTCTGCTATGGTAGCCTACGCCGTAGAACGGCAAACAGGGCGACGTATGGTACTAGATGTGTTTAACATGACAGAACCTACACCAGCAAAGATTCGTAACCTAATTGAAGATTGGGTTACTAAGTATAACCCGATAGAGATTCGTATTGAAATCAATGCGTTTCAAAAAGCCTTCGCGCTGGATGAAGACCTCCGCATGTGGCTTGCCAATCGGGGTGTCCGATTCAGTGAGCAATTCACTGGCAAGAACAAGTGGGACACAAACTTTGGCGTTGCTGGTATGTCTGGGTTGTTTGGCTCTATCCGTGAGGGTAAGCATCAAAACGATAATCTAATAGAACTACCAGATAATACTAATGAACACATTAAGGCTCTGGTCAACCAGTTAATTACTTGGAAGCCAGATACTAAGAATAAGACCGACTGCGTTATGGCTTTATGGTTTTGTGAACTGCGGGCAAAAGAACTTGTCCAGCAATCAGGAAGCCGCATCTACCACACCTACAACAGGTACGCGACACGTCGCAATGAAGAGCAACGTATGGTCTTTGACTTAGACGAACTTGCTGCAGAACAATCTATAATCTACATTTAGGGTTACAATGCTAACTATCGAACAAATCACCAACAAGGTAGTGTCCTTACAGGAACGCTACTCTTCACGTGACCAACGCATGCGCGACATCACTATGGTTCGCCGTGGCAACATGGAATCCGTGGCTCCAGATATGTTCCCTGAGGGAATCTCTAAGCCAATGATTGCCAACTTCGTTGACGTTGTTGCTCGAGACTTAGCAGAGACCTTAGCCCCGCTACCTTCCTTTAACTGCTCAACAATTAATAGCACAAGCGATTCCGCTCGCAAGGCTTCAGACAAGCGAAGCATGATTGCTAATAACTATGTTCAGAATTCTGGGTTACAAACTCAGATGTACACTGGAGCGGACTGGGTATTTACTTATGCCTACATGCCCATTGTTGTAGAGCCTGACTTTGAGGCTCGTATGCCACGTATCCGTATAGAAAACCCAATGGGTGCTTACCCTGAGTATAACCGCTATGGAAAGTGCGTATCATACACAAAGCGTTACCTGAAGAGTATACGGGAATTAATTGTAGATTTTCCTGAATACGAATCACTTATTGTAGGTAAACTTGGTCATCAAAACCAAGACCTAAACACCGAACTAGATGTCATGCACTATCAGGATAAAGACCAAATCGTCATGTTCCTGCCACAGCGCGACTCACTGGTGTTGCGTAAAGCAAAGAATCCTTTAGGCAAACTATCCGTTGTTGTACCTCGTAGACCAGGTATTGACGTAGATGACCCTCGTGGTCAATTTGACGATGTGCTATGGGTGCAGATTGCACGAGCACGCTTTTCCCTTTTGGCAATGGAAGCAGCAGAAAAATCTGTACAGGCTCCACTCGTCGTTCCCCAAGATTTGCAAGAGTTTGCATTTGGTCCTGATGCAATCCTTCGTACTAACAACCCTGCAGGCGTACGCCGTGTAGGACTAGAACTACCTACTGGTGCATTTACCGAACAGCAGATTCTGGAAACAGAAATGCGTATGGGTTCACGTTACCCAGAAGGTCGCTCAGGAAACATTGATGCTAGTGTTATTACTGGCTCTGGTGTTCAAGCCCTTATGGGTGGCTTTGATTCTCAAATCAAGGCTATGCAAATGATTCTTGGCGAAGCAATGGAAGAAGTTATTGCCCTTTGCTTTGAAATGGATGAGAAATTATTCCCAGGCGAGAAGAAGCAACGCGGAACCTTTAACGGTGCACCGTATGAATTTAAGTACGATTCAGAAAAAGACATTGCTGGTGACTACACCATTCAAGTTCGCTACGGACTTATGGCTGGGCTTGACCCATCACGTGCACTTATCTTCTCACTACAGGCTTTACAAGCCAACTTAGTATCCCGTGATTTTATCATGCGAGAGTTACCATGGAGCATGAATGTTTCAGGTGAACAAGAGCGCATTGATATAGAGCGAATGCGTGATTCACTATCAGCATCGCTAGCGTCTCTAGCACAAGCAATCCCACAGATGGCTATGCAAGGACAAGACCCATCAGGTATTGTGGAACAGATTGCAAAGGTTATTGACCTACGCCGTAAAGGCAATGCAATTGAAGAAGCAGTTGTTAAGGTATTTGAAAAACCAAAGCCAGCACCAACTTCTCAACAACCACAAGCACCTGCGCAGATGTCACCAGAAGAACTGGTTGCACAGTCTATGGGTCAGGCTGCTACCCCAGCAGAAGAACTAGCACCTCAAACCGAGGAGCAAGTTCCACCTGCAGGTCCTGCTGGGGGGCAACCGCCAGTCGACTTGGCTGGAATCTTGTCTCAACTTGGCGGATAGCAATGACAACAATTATTGCCGTACAATACGACAATGGTTTTGTATTTGCAGCAGATAGCCAAATCACTGAGAATGAACGCCCCTACATGCACAGTGATGTTAGAAAAATCACCGAAGACGGTGACTATGTAATTGCTGGAGCAGGAAACGCGAGACTTTGTGATGTTGTCCAGTACGGATGGAAACTACCTCCATACGATGGAACTGACGGATACCGCTTTATGGTTAGCAAGGTTATTCCAGAAATAAAAAAAGCCCACGATACAACTGGAACTACTTTAGAAAAAGATGATGGATTTTCATTCCTCATTGGTTTAGATAATAAGATTTATTACATTGCTGAAGATTACTCGGTACTACGTACCGATACAGGAATCTACACAATGGGTACTGGTGGAGAACTTGCATTAGGTGCATACCACTCAGGTGCTACAATTATACAAGCAATGCGAACCGCTATTAAATTTGATGTCAATAGCGGTGGTAAAATACAGATTGTGAAACGAGGAAAGCAAAATGGCTAAACAAGGTGGATACCGCAGACCAGCCAATCCTGCACCAGTTTCAGGACCAGGTAAGTTATCTCGGCGTACAGATGGTGGACCATCTAGCAAGTCAGCAATTCAGGGCGTTCGTGAGATGTCTGGTGGTGGCAAGTACGGAGAACGTAAAGCCCTAGAAGAAGCACAGTCAGGCGCTCCTATGGCTGGTAACCCAGTTATGGGTGCAGCCCCTGCTATGACCTCTGCAGCCCCTGTAGCAGGACCAGCAACTGGATTGTTTGACCCAAGCCAAAGACCTAATGAACCAGTTACTGCTGGCTTACCAGTTGGTCCAGGAGAAACTCCTGCACCTAACATGGTTGGTGACTATGACATGATTATGAAATACATGCCAGCACTAGAACTTATGGCATCTCAAGAAGATGCACCAGAAGCATTCAAATCATTAGTAAAATACGTAAAGGTTACGGCAGAACAAGTATGAACTTACAAGAAAACGTAGCAGCATTTGTTAACGTTTTTGGTGTAGAGAATTCTGAAGTAGCATTCCCATTTGGATTAGTTGATTGGGAGTCTTCAGATGACCGCAACAAATTCATTTCACAGGTGTTAGAACTTAACAATGGAGAAAAGATTGGCGACCTATAATGGCTGACAATAAAAATATCCTTGATAACATTCTACAGGCACCTGGTAGTTTAGCAAGTCGCGCCTTTCAAAGCGTAGCAAACACTGCTCGTGATGAAGAAGGAAAAACTGGCGACGTATCACGTTACATAATAAATAAATTAGAAAGTAATGTTGAAAATTTAGAAAAACTTGACAAGCCATATCGTCAAGGCGTTGCTCGCCCTTTATCTACATTTTTACAAACAGTTAAAGACGTTGGTAAAGACGACTTAAATCCACGTCAAACATGGGACCGAGCATGGGAGCGTTCAGGTAACGCTACTGTTGGTCAAGCAGCAATTGGTGCAGTAGCACGATTTATTCCTGGCAAACAAGGTGCTGACAAAGTTGATTGGTCAAAGAAGTCAAGTGTAACAGATTACTTTGAAAAAGATAACACTGCTGCCGAGCGTGTTTCTGGTGGTATTGACGCAGTTACAATGTTTTTCCTTGACCCTTTAGTTTTTGTAGGCAAGGGTGCTAAATTTGCTCGCCTAGGAATTATGGGTGTTCGTGGTACCACAATTAAATCACCAGCAACTTTTGGTAGAAATAACTTAAGTAAACTTGTTAACGAACTTGATGAAGCAAAAGCAGGAAAAAGTAACTCTGCTTCCGTTGTAGTTAATTCAATTGAGAAAAATGCTGGTGACTTTGTTAAACTTGAAGCATTGCCAATTGTTGCTAACTCCCAAAACCCTGTTGCTGTTGCTCGTGCATTTTCAGAAGCAATAGAAACTGGCGGTCGTGACCAACTAATTGAAGTCATGAAGGTTGGATTAGGTGACGAGGCTGCGTTATCTAGAATTAAAGAACAAGATTCAATTCTTAGCCAAACAGTTACTGAACTTAAAGGTGAAGTAAGTGCCATTCAGAAACAAATAAGTGGTCCTGCTCCAGCAAAAGGAATTTCAGACCGACCAACACTTACTCCTAGTCAACTAAAAAATTTAGAAGCAAGCAAAGAAAAACTTGTTGCTACGCAAGATGAATACAAAAAAGCGCAATCTAGATTGGATTCTTTGCGTACTGCTGCAACTCCAGAAGCAGAGGGTGGCATTGTTGCTAAGGTTGGTAATGAACTAGCCTGGAGTCGCATGAAGCATATTGAATACATGCGCGCCAAGGCTGGAGAAATTAATGGCCGTGGTTTATTCTCGGACTACAGTGCAGAAATAGATTTAGTAGATGCTAGAGCAATGCATAAGGCTAGCGTAGAAGATTTAGCAAAAATAGCAAATGATGTGTCACCAGGAGTTTCCTCTGAAACTGCATTTCGTGTATTAAGGTCTGTTGGATACTTTGGTCGTGGCTACAAGACACGTGAAATTCCTGCTGGCTCTGTAACTATTGCTGGTGAAATTGGTGACTTTGCTAATAGGGAGTTTCGTGCTCGCCTTATTGCTGGTGCAAGAGAAGCGGGCATGTCTGCAAAACAGCAGATAGATAAATACAATCAGTTTTCTGCACTAACAACAGATTCGGCACGATTTCAGTACCTTGAACAATTTGAAAAAGATACTTTAATTGCTACCATTAAACGCAACTTTGACACTAAAGAATTAAATGAACCTCAAATTGCTAAACTTACTGAAGTAATTACAAAGATAGCAGAAGATACTATTGCTAGTAAGTCAGCACAGATGCGTCAAATTATTGACGAACAAAACTACGTGTACATTGACCCAAAAAGCGGTAAAGAATTAATTTTTACAGAACTTCAACAGTCAGTAGAAATAATGGCTGCTCGCCTTGCTGCTCAAGCAAAGCAATTAGGTGAGAAGCAATTGGGGTTGGATGAGTATCGTAAGCAGGCTAAGGAACTTATTAAGGGAACCCCTTTAACTAGAACGCAAGTTCCTAATATTCATTTTGGCATGGACTTTAGTTTAATCGCAAATGTTCTAAAAGATGAAAAGATTCTTATTCCTGGACTTATCAAGGTAATTAAAGAACAACCAGATGTAACTTCAAAAGAAATTAATTCATTACTTGATTACGCTAAAGCAACTAAAGAAGTTAATTTAGCATCTGGCTCCAAAGAGGTGGGCTTAAAGTCCTGGCACAATTTAATTATTCCTGGTTACGAAGGGCTTCAGAATTACTTTTGGAAACCTGCCGTTCTTCTATCCTTGCGCTACACCTCACGTAACGCACTTGACGGCTGGGCTCGCGTGCTCGCTAGTTTTGCTGACATGGGTACACACAATGGTTTAAGTTTAATGACTCTAATGGGTGTAAAGAATTTTGACCCATCAGTAATTACAAAACCAGTGCAGGTTAGAAGTGGTGTAAGAAAACTTAAACAACGCGTAGAGTCCCAAGGATTGCTTGGTACTGGTGGTGCTAGAAGTAGAGAAGCAACATTACTTGCTGAAAAGTTAGAAAACGAAGCCATTATTGGTAGAAGTTTTGGCATTGAAAAAACTGATTCTCCTGAGACTATTGCTGAAAAAATAAAGAGGCGATACGAGGATGAAGGCGAACACTTCATGAAAGAATCTGAAGACGTTCTTGCTACATCCCTACAGATGGCAAATCAAGAGTTTGGATTCTTTGCATCATACAGAGGAACCCCAGCAAATACTGCCACTGCACGCAAGATTGCTGAACTTGGTGAAACTATATTCAAAATAGAACCGTCTAAAGAAGTTTCGGCTCAGATGCTTGATGCTATGAGCAAGGCAGACTTTGAACTTGCCTATCAAATTGCGATTAATAGTGAACCAAGAGTAATTCTTACTACTTTGCAAAAAATTACTGTTCGTGCTCAAGAAGCACACGAAGAATTAGATAAGTTAAGTAAGGGAAAAAACCTTGACCGCACACCTAAGTTAAAGTTAAAGATTGAAAGACTTAGGGAAATACTTGACTTAATTCAAGACAATGCTGATGTAGCAAAAATGGCTTTTGATAGTAATTCTAGAATTAGAATTATGGATGACTACAATAAAGCACTTAGTGTTTCTCGTACTTCTGCTGAAAAAATAGTTCCTTACTCTGAAAAAGATGTTAGCATTGGTTATGGTGCAACTATTGCTGCACCTTACGCTAAAAAAATGCGTCGTGAAACTACCAGTTCTGCTCAAAGTACATCTCGTGCAGTGCTTGGTGCGCGAAGAAATACTGCTGCACATATATTTTCTGGCGGTGCAACGCAAAGAATTATTGAACCAACAGAAGACATTTGGTCAGGTGCTCACGCAGAGTACATGAATAACATTCTTTACGGTGATGATGCTGGTAAGTTTATTATCGACATGTCAGTGCGACCTCGTAGCATGGATGACCCAATCGTTGCAGCCCAGGTTGCAAAGATAGAAAAGTCTCGCAAAACTAATGCCGAAAAAAAGACTCAAATAAGTGATTACATGAAATCACGATATTCTGAAGATGAAATAAAAAATGCTGTTCTTACATGGATTAAGAGCCCTGAGTCCGATGCATGGCGTAAAGAAAAATTAGTTGACCGCGCTGAGTACCGTGAAACTCTTAAAGATGCACAGTGGTCTGATTTTACAAATACTATAATTGACGAAACACATCGCTACCTTCCATTGGAAGGACCTTCTGGTGAAGATATGAGTTTCTTGCGTCAAGCACTGGTGGATGGTGTATTTGATGACACGGTATCTGCACGTATTCCTGCTGGATACCGTAAACCAGTTGTTGCAAATGCAGAAAACAAAGGTAACACAAACATTTGGAATGTTTACAAGAATCTTGTTGGTAACTTATTTCATTTTGCTGCAACACTTCCAGAAGATACCTTGGTACGCCACCCATTTTACAATGCTATCTACAGAGCAGAGGGCGAACGTCTAGCAACTCAGTTTGCTAAGCAAAATATTGAGGTAAGCACTCGCCTAAAAGAAATAGAGAACGCTGCTCATGCTACTGCTCACAAAGCAGTCATGGACCGCCTGTACACTATTGAGCGAAACACTAACATTGGTCACATGTTTAGGTTTCTTGAGCCATTCTACATGGCTAAGCAGAATACTACACGCTTCTGGATACCAACAGTGGTTCGTAACCCTGAAGTTGCAGTTCGTATTGTGCAGTTCTTTAGCCTGCCATACAAGTTGGTTACAGTTTATGACCGAGATGACAACTATAAAGTAGTTAACAGAGAAGGTAAACTAAATCACCCTTGGAATACCAAGGGAAAGGTTATGCTATTTGACTACCCTAAGTGGATGCAAGATAAATTCTTTGGTGGAGACGACAAAGCAAAACTACAGGTTTCTCTTTCGGGTTTTGACGTAGCATTCCAGGGTCAACCACTTGGTGTACCACAAATTAGTAGTCCAATAGGAAGCCTTGCACTTGGTTCAATTGTTAGAGGAACAAAAGGAAAGCCATACGACCCAAGTAAGTTTTTGGAAAAGCATGGCATTGCTGACCTTGACAGAGTAATTGAATACATCCAACCTTACTACGAAGGAACTCGTGGTGCTGCCCCATTGCAGCAAGTTGGAGGGGCATTTGGTGCTTCTGTTGCATTAGAGAATCTAATAATTGGATTAGGTGCACAGGTAGGTCAATTTGACAGTGTTATCAGTGGTAAAAAATTCAATGATAGGTTTCGTTCAATTGAAGCAGATAGATTAGCAAGACTTGCTGAAAGCAATGTAGACATTACTGGTGCAGTAATCTCCAAAAATAGAGAAGAATCAATCTCGCTTGCAATAAAATCATTTTACGCTGATGCTTTTCTAAATGGTCTACCTATTGTAACAACCGCTAGGTACAAAACAATGTACGAAACTATTGGAGAACCAAAGTTACGTGCTTATCGCAACGAATTTGGTTATGATTTAGGTACTGCAAAGTTTGTTGAAGAAATAGATTCCTACCAAGGAAACTATATTGCTAACCTCATTAGTGATAGTACTATTGATAATCGTTTTGGATTTAACTCATCTGAGGCTACACTTGAAGGTATCTACTCTAACTCTAAACTGCTTAATAATGCAGATGCCATGGTTGGTGACCAAAGTTTAATTGGTGCGCTATTCAATCAGGGTGACTTTGTTGAAGACCGTTCCGATGTTGTTTCAGATATTCTTTACAACATAAATGTTAATGGTAAACCAGTTAAGTATCGTTCTGATGAAGCATTTACTGCTGCTGAAGACTTACAGGTACGTGCAGGCAATAAAGATTACTATGCAGGTATTGAAGTTATTGAACAGCATGCTCGTGACCGTGGAATTAACAAGGGCACTAACGCCTATAAAGAATACTATGGTGTGTGGAAAGATAACTGGAAAGCAACTACTGGAGAAAAGTATCCTTTGTGGTTAGCGCGTGACGAGAACATGCGTCGTAACCGCGTAGAAAAGAATCTTGCATCTGCTACACTTATAGTATTAGATTCTAATTACATGGATACAGTTGGTTCAAAAAATCCGATGGCCCTCGCTACAGCAGAGTACCTACGTGGTAGAGTTAGATTACAAGAGGAACTTGATAGAGCAATTGCAAGAAGTGGTAAAACTACTATTGATGCATTGGGAAATGCATACGTTGCGGACCTTCGAGATAACTACGTAAAAGAACTTGAGCAAAAGTATCCTGGATTCCAAAGAGTTCATGATATTTACTTTAACAATGACAAACTAAACGATATATCAATGTACCAAACAAGTTATGGCTTTGGAGAAACTGAGTAAAAATGACTGAATCTACAGCAAGAGGTGGCCCTGGTGCAAAGTTAACCTCAACAGTTGACATTGACCCATTAATGGGTGCCGCGCCAAGTGGTGAGTTAGGAACTAGCGGAACGGGTAGTAGTTCAACTACTCTTCCCTCAACCTACAACAAGGCTGCAGCAGATGCTCTTATTGAAAAAGAATTACTTGATGCTCTAGGTTTTATGCCTAATGCAAAAATTAAGTCTGAGTTTGCTAAAGGACTTAATGCCTTCATACGGACTTATGGCTCTAGGTCATCAACAAAGCCTGCTGATGGAGTCAGTGTAAGTTCTAGTGTTCAAGGTGCAAGCGTAGATGTTTATGTCAAGCAGTTTGTTGCAGAAGTAGTTAGGGATTCTCTTAAGGCTAACCCAAACATTAAGTTTGGTGGAAAAGTTGGAGATACAGTAACTGCCCTAAGTAAGTATTCTGCTGACATGGGTATCTTTAAGACTGCTGGTGAGATTGCAAGGAATGCAATTGATGTTGCTGCTGGTAATGTTCGTCAGGAAGACCTAGTAACAAGATACCGCAAGGATGCACAGGCATTGTATGCTAACTTTGCACCACGTTTAGCAGAAGATGCTAGCCTCACTGTACGTGACTTGGCTAATCCATACATACAAATGATGGCTGATACATTTGAAGATGTTGCAGATAACATTAAGTTAACTGATGACACCATTCAGAAGGCAGTCAATGACGCAAAGGGAATTATGTCGTTAGGTAATTTTAGAACAATGTTACGCAATGACTCACGCTTTGGTACAACATCAGGTGCTAAAAGAGAAGCGGCTCAACTTGCTACCTCTATGATTAGTTCGATGGGATTTTAAGTTATGGCTCCTCGTGGTGGTCCTGGTGCAAAGACCAAAACTAAAGATGCACCAAAGCCTGTTGTAAAACCAATTACACCAAAAGACCCTCCTAACAAAAAGCCTGTAACACCAGTTGTTGATACTGGACTGGCAATTGACCCAACTGAAAGTGAAGCACAGATTGCTTCACGTATTCGTGCACAGGAAAAAGCAGCAGACCAAGCAGACTTCTTTGCTGATGCCAGTGCTGTGTTCCGTGGAACACTTAAGACTGTGTTTCCTGGTTCCCAGAATGATGTGTGGATTAACCAGTTGTTTGAGGCAGCAAAGCCACGCTTAACTGTTGGCTTTGAGACCAATGAAATCCTTGACCTAATGCTTCAGAATGGTGAAACACCAGATGCATTTAATAAAAGATTCAAGGGTATCTTTAAACTTGACAAGAGACGTGATGCTGGTGAGAATGTTTATGTTCCTAGAATTTCAGAGTACGTTGCTGGTGAAGAAGAATACTCTCGCTTGATGACTCGCTTAGGTATGTCAAATCTTGGAACAACAGAGAACTACGGTACTCTTGTTGGTAACGATGTATCTCTAGTTGAAGTTCGTGACCGAGTTGCTGAAGCATACAATAGAGTTAAGAGTCTTGATGACCAAGTACTTTCTGGTCTAAAGGAACAGTTCCCTAGTCTACGACAAGAAGATTTAATCCAAGCAGTGCTTACCAAGGAAACACCTGGACAACTTGAGAACCGTATTATACGTTCTGAGATTGGTGTTGAGGCTAGACAAGCAGGAGTTGTATCACAACTTGGTTCACAACTATTGCAAGAAAAGGGTGTCACACGTGCTCAGGCCCGTACTGGATTCCAGTCTCTTGCTGAGTACCAACGTACTTCAGGTGCTGGTATAGCACAGTCACAACGTATGTTCGGTGACTCTACATCCCCTGCTGACCTACAAACTGAACTTGAAAGCGAAGCACTACTTGGTCAGACATCTAAGACACGTAAGCGTCTTGAGTCTCAGGCTCGTGCGCAATTTGGTGGACAGTCTGGTATTACCACTGGCTCACTAGGTCGCAGAAAGCAAGTATAACAAACTCTCGTTGGATTCACCGCCCCCAACGAGTATTAGAGCGGTAGTACACACCAACCCATATACCCCTGTATGGGAGTGAGCGTGTACGTTCAAACAACAATGTAAGGGAGAGTTGCGATGAGCAACAACAATCAAGACTGGCAAGAAGACGATGAGTTAGACTTTGAAGATTATTCAGATGAACCACAACGTGGTTCGAGTGAAGATGTTCTTAAGAAGGTTCGCCGAGCAGAACGCTCGAAGGACAAACAACTCAAAGAAGCACTCGCTGAACTGGACACTTTGCGCAAGTTCCAACGTGAGTCAACTATCAGCCAAGTCTTAAATGAGAAAGGTGTCAACCCAAAGGTTGCCAAGTTCATTCCAGGAGATATTGAATTATCTTCTGATTCCATTAGTCAATGGTTGAATGACAACGGAGACCTATTCGGTTTTGCGACACAAGCCAAAGAAAGCCCAGTGTCTCTTGAAGACCTTGGTGCTCTTCGACAAATGGACTTGGTCGCATCAGGCGCACTAACTCCAGACGATGTGAAT
>Ga0181346_1000892_pt1 | contig 13168 bp, 13 predicted proteins | sample Su13VDMM15DN_FD_130100 | JGI IMG/M metagenome (GOLD analysis project Ga0181346, IMG submission 130100) | Freshwater viral communities from Lake Michigan, USA - Su13.VD.MM15.D.N | ecosystem: Environmental > Aquatic > Freshwater > Lake | place: USA: Michigan | collected 2013-07-15 | reverse complement strand
GGTTGACACCAAGCCACGCCATTGGATGCGGCCCGTCCGAGTGAAACTCCCCGTTGTCCGGCAAGATGAGCTGTTTGTTGTAATCATGAATAACCATAAAACCACCCTTCCGTATAAGCGGTTCCCACGCAATTACATCCCCGAGGCATTCATCGTATGAGTGCGCTCCATCAACAAAACATATATCCACCAACCCAAAGTTCCAATCTTTTGCCAGTAGCTTGCTGTCCATGTGATGCTGAAACCAATTTACACCCAAATGAAAACCTGCTTCTTCGCATACAACCTGTTCGGAATTTAAGCTGCCAAACGGGCTGGATTCAGCTGTAATGTCTACTGTGTGCAGAATAACATCTGATTTATTCGGGGGCAACGATGTTTCGAGAAATGCTAATCCGGAAGTTCCTGCACCCGCTCCAATATTGACAATCAATATTCTAGTTGAAGCGCATAAGGGTACAAGAGACTTGAGCAGCTCTAGTTCACCCGGAAACTCATAATGAAACGCCTGCCGTATTCCTTCCGATGTTTGACCCATAAGTACCTTTTCTGTATAATAAATTTCACCCCTGCGGAGATGGGCTTGGCCGTCAGAACGCAAGCCCTTCTCCGCCATTTTGCCCCGCTACCACTACACTCCTAAATCATCAAATTCCTCAAACCAATCATCGTTGTCTTCTATGTATTTCTCGACTTCTTCGGCGACTTTGTTTTCAAAATCTTTCCCTTCTGTACCAGGGTGAAACACAGTCTTGGTAAACACGAGGTCGCTGGTGTTTTGGCGTAGAGCTCTGGGGCCTTGAGGAACAGACGGGCTTGTGCCCCCATACCCCGGAGGGAACGCCATTGCTGTAGTTACGTTTGGAACAATGTCGTGGGCATCTGTGCCATCATTTACATACCCATACACCGCGTTTGTGGTAAACACTTCGCACCCTGACATATCATTCTCTATTTTTACTTCAAATTCAACAAGTTCACTTTCCCAGTTTTCAGTTGTTTCCTCAAACTTTTCAAGCAACACGGAAGCAATATCTTCTATGTTTTCTTCAATAATTTCCTTGACTCTTTTTAGGTCTATAAAATCCCCTTTTAATTTTATTAGCGTTATATTTGAACTTATTTTTTTCATAGTATTTTTTACCACGTAGCTATTGTGCGCCAGCCGCCGTCAGCGTAAATTTTAATTGTGTTTGCTGTTCTGTTGATATTAAGCTGTCCTTCAAAACCAGTTGCTGGGTCTCCAGCTGCGGGTTTCTCCAATATTTGAAGGGCATTTGCCTGTTCTAGATTAAGTATTCTTTTGTCCATAATATGCAATTTGTTTATCATAGACTGTAGTATTAAATCTAGTGATGAGTTTGGCATTTTATTGGCCGCCAAACTTAAGCGGCATCATATTGGCAACCAATGTTTCCGCAAACTTCTCTACCTGAAATTTGTTTAGCAGGCCGTGCAACCCAATATAAAATCCGTTATGATGCAGGTGCTCGGCTCCATCAAATGCACCCGACCTGTAATTGTTCTTGAACGGAGTTTGACGAACAATGTTGCCCGTGCAAATAGGGCGGGTTTCCACTCCCATTTCGTGGGATATTTTTATCAATCGGTCTCGCATAGCAGGGTTGTGTTTCTTTAGGATAATTGGGATGCAAAACGGATAAATTTTTTCGTCGTTGTTCAGGGTGATTATGTTTGGCATTATAAACATATCTAGGACTTTTCTTTTATTTAGAATGCTTCTAAATAAATTATAGAACATTTCTCTTTGTGCGCGGTATTGATTGACGCGCTTTAAATCTAACATACCAATAAAGGCGTGTATATCCGTGTTCCGAAAATTGTTTCCCAATAAACTAAAGTCAAACCGCGAATCTACATCTGGATTGCTGTGCTTTTGGCGCAGCGATTCTGGGAGCCCCCTTACAAGACCGTGACACCTTGCCATAAGGAAATACTCATATTCATCTGGGTCATTTGTGAAAACAAACCCGCCTTCCACGCTTTGTAGCTGATGGCCGAAGTAAGTAGATGTTGTTGATGTTACAAACGAGCTGACATTTTTGCCGTTACTTATCCCAAGAGTGTTTTCGCAATTATCAATCATAACCGTAACCTGATATTTATCGCGCAACCACAGCAAATTATTGATGTCTATGTTGAAGCCGAGAAGTGAAGTTACAAATACGCAAGCCACATGTTTGGCCGATTTTTTTAGGTATTGCTCCAGTTTGTTCAAGTCCATTGAGAAATTTTCTAGATTTACGTCAATAAACTTTTCGTCAAACCCTTCCCTGATAAACGGGGAAATTGATGTCATCCATGTGGTGGAAGGAAACACAACAGTATTTCCGGTTTGCATTGCCACATGTTTGTCCCGCAAATACATTGCAATCAGGGTGTTTGCCAGACTTCCGTTGGCAACAAACACAGCATATTTTGACCCGACAAATTGAGCCATTTTGCATTCAAACTCAGCAGTATGCTTTGATTGCGTCCATTGATTATCGGAAAGCACAAACCATGCTAGTTTTGCGCGGTCGATTAATGTAAATTGAGAATCGTTTAATTTCCAGGTTGTTGTTGGTGTGTTCATAATTTATCAGCAAACTCTAATTCAATACTTTCTTCGCCTTCTTGCACGCTTATTGAAACTGTAATAATCCTTTTGTTCAGGGTTATTTCTGTGCCATATTGAGCTGTAACCATGTCGCCCCAGTAATAATTAAGGCCATACGCGGATGTATTTGTCTGGATTGGCTTTACAGTAAATGTTTGTTTTTGTTGATTTTCTTGTAAAAAGCCAGCGCCTGCGGTAACTAATTGGCCTGTTTCGGTAATGTTTCGGCTATCGTCATACCCTTCTATATCGTTGTACGGGCTATCTATAGAAGCAGCGCTAACTGTTATTTCAATGTTGCGCTCTTCGCCCGTGCCTTGACCAGCGGAAATTGCCACTGTTTTTTCTTCTAGGCGGTCGTCCGTGTACTCCATTGACAATACATTTCCGAGCAACGGATTGAATATTACAGGCGCATTTCCGGCGCTGTTTAATCCAGTTGTAACACTTAACCCGGTAGTAGTTAAATCAAACCCGCGTTGCGGATAATAAGTTCTAAACTCGAACGCAGAAGTGCCAACCATGATTACATCATATTCCATAAGCGTAGCTTCGTTAATTTCTTTTAGAACTTCCAAAACTGTTTTGTAAGACCTTTGCCCGTCCCATATTGGGCCCGCTGCCCCGTCAGCTTCCACGGAAAAATTTAACATTAATCCGTCACGAAGTCTGCCATTTACAAACAAAGCATCTGTGCCGCAATTCTCTATGACGAATTCCTTCATTACAGTTTCCGCTGCGTCGCTTTTTACTGTTTGAGAAACACCAGCTGGATAGGCAATAATTCTACGCGCCAATAAATTATTAAATGTAACGGCGCTGATTGTGAGTGTTTGGTCGCCGTCATCGCCTTGTTCAAACGATAATTTCCTTACAAACCCGCTCCATTCTTCGTACCACGGAATTCCGTATTGCATATCCCGGCGATATACAATAATTTGCCCGTCTGTTTCAAATAGAGGAACTTTTGCATCGAGGCCGCTCATTAATAAAGTTAAGCTGCCTACTTCGTTTACTGTTTTTTGAATGTCTAGGGAACGGTAATCATCAATGATTGCCACAATTCCACCAGCAGCATTTCTCAGTTGGATTTGATATGAACCGGCCACAACTTATTGTATATGCAGCTCAATTCGTACTGTTAATTCATTACCAATTGAGTAATTATTGGAGTTGTACCCCATTTGAGACCTTTCACACGACAGTTTCACCCACGCGCATCCCATTGGTTTAGGCGGATGCCCTCTCTCAACCGACCAGCCACCAGTACCATTATTCCAATCATCCTTGTAACCTGGGGTGCGAATAAAATGCATTACTCCGCGCTTTTGCTGGCCGTGCGGGGATAAAGATTCTGTTGTAATTGGGACATGATATGCTTCGTGGTTATGCCCATTGCACACAATATTAGCGCCATCTAAATACACAGCCTGCCTTGAAGTATCAATGACACCTCTTGTAACGGGTGCGGAACCACCCCCAGCCCCGTGGAAGTAGCGCAACCTAACGCTTTCACCACCCTGTTCCTTTCCACGCACATAAGCCATAAACCTAATCCAGCCCCCATAACCACCCACTTTAACATCACCGCCATTTTTGTTCATCAACATAGCTAATCGGTCAAGCAACGAAAAATTATGCCTGTCCAAAATGCTTGTTTCGTGATTTCCATAGCCAATTATTAGAAATTGTTTGGCATACGGCTCAAAAAAATCTGCAGCGTGCTCAACAATTTTGTCTAGGTAATTTGCATGCACATCTTCGGTGCGAATATCTTCCATATTTTTGCGGGGGTCGTACTTTCCCTGCATTGCACAGAACAAGTCGCCAAACACACATATTAATGCGTTTCTCTCTTTTGCCAGCTCAAGATGATTCTTGAGTAATGCACGGTTGCATTTTTTGTTGTCGATATGAATATCGGATGTAATCATAATCCATTGTTCCCATCCAGCTTTGACATTTCCAAAGCGAACGGTATGAACATTTTTAGAGTCTGAAATTACATCTAGTTTGTTTCCCTTTACCCTGTTTTTCATCAACAACTTTTCTTTAGGGTGAATAGAGAACTCTCCTTCGGGGCGTTTCTTGCTAATGACAGATGGAATACTGGCAGATTTCCCTGTAGATTTGGGTTTTTTCATATATCATTTTTACCTGCGCTTGCCCCTACCTTTAGACGCGACTTTTGCACTTTTATTCTTTTTCATACTGTCTTCCTGCATCACCGCTTCTAATTGATTTTGAACTCTATAAGCTGCAATAACACAGGCTTGTATTTCTGTTTCTTGTTCTTGGAATTCTGTAATCGTGTAGTTGCCCCATTTAGAAGCCATAACCCACTCTAAGAGTGGGCTATAGTTGGCTCCGCTTCTTGGAACTCGTATTTTGAATATATCCTTATTTTTGAATGTCGCCCCGAAAAGAGTCCGAGGCGGCTTGTATGTCCGTCTCGGTTGGAGTGCTCCTGTTTATGATGGCCTGAATAAGCTCGTTGTAATCTTCGCCAGAAGAAACTGCGACATAGTTAATGTACACGAATTCGTTTGTTTCACTCGACAAATCAACGCCAATCTCTTTCATTGTTTCCCGCATGATGTCTACCGAATCCTGCTCTACAACGACAACACACCCAAGTTTCAGGTAAGCCCGCCTGACTTTTTCTTCCAATTCCAAATTGTAAGTTTCCATTGCAGCTTTGTGATTTGGATGGTCTACATTCGGTTCCATCTCAAAGTTGCCATCCCCGTAATCAACTTTAGCCAACGGGGGCTTGGGGGGCGGAAAACGCTTCCTAATTTCTGTTGCTACCAGCGGGGAAACTTTGCGCAATTGCAAAGTTACCCCGCCGTCCTTCGTTGTGTGATTGAATAATTTAGAACTCACAGTGTCGCTACCTTTCCTATAAGGAGTAATCCGTCGGTACCATCGCCGCCCAACGCTGCAATCAGGATATTGTTTGCGGCCACAGTCGTATCAGAGTCAATCGGAATTGCAAAACGATTTATTGCATCAAACACAGGGAAGTTTAGAATGCGCGGAGCGCCGGATGCAACCCAGTTTGCACCGCCATTCCATGTCGAATACATATAGGCCGTAGAGCTTAGGGTACGGCTTACATAGCCCACTTCGTCGGTGGCGAATTTGATGTCAGTAATTGCGCCAGTTAGAGAATTCCCGATTGATGATGTGTTCCAGGTTGCACCACCATTTAGGGAGTAATACAAGCCGCCAGCCGCAGAACCAACCCAAGCCACATCCCGTGACATAACCTGCAAGGCCTGCAAAGTGGTTCCGCTTGTCGGGGAAGTAGCGCAAGCCGCCCAAGTTTCTCCGCGATTTACGCTTTTGCACACTGAGTCTGATGTCCCGCATGCAAACAAAACATTTTCTGAACCGTGAATACGCTTGAGGTTTCCACTTTGCGTGGATGTTAGCGTACGGTCTACACCGGATGTGATGTCGCTGGATTTGTAAACAGTTCCATTGTCGGCTGCGAAATAAATTTCACGAGCGTTGGCAACATACATTGAGTTTGCGTATGCACTAGCGGTAAATCCTGTTTGAGTTTTTGTGAATGTGCCGGGCGCACCTGTGTCAGAATTTAGAGTAGCGTAGTGAATTGCGCTCATTGAGCTGGTCGATGATGAAACCAAAACCACCAAGTAGCTTCCCACCACTTCGATTTGCACAGGCGCTTCAGTTGAGCCCATGCTGGTTATTGCAACACTTGTGAAGGAGCTTCCGCTGTCAAGCGAATAAACAACTGTGGCCGGCAAACCTGGGGAGCCAGAACCGCTAGTGGTGCAAAGTGCGTAAATGCGCTTAGTTCCGTCGTTGGCTGGGCCGCAGTTTCCGCATTGCACCATTGAGCCGTAACAGGCGTCAACAACGCTCCTGTTGACAAGGGAATCTGCGTACGCGCCAAGGGCAATTCCGCCCACAGCGTAAATCTTATCCATAGTCAAAGACAGGTTATTGGAGTCTGCGTCATCGCCGTCAAAAGATGTGCGGTCGCCCAAGTCCAAATCTGTCGCTTCGACAAAGCTATAAATTTGCACATAGTCAGTCCAGCCCGTAGTCCAATCCGAAGGAGTTTTGCATTGACCAGCCACTTCATAGATATTGAACGGACAAGACATGTCTCCGAGCTGAAAAGGCATTGCGCCTTTCTTTTGCATAACTTCTAGGGATGCAGACGGGAAATCAGCCGCGTCGCGAGTGCGCCCAACCTGCTTGAAGTTTCCGAAACGATTTGGGTCAGGAACATTGATTGCGCTAATCCCACCGCTCAAAGGCTTGGATACACCGCCCAGAGAAATGTATTGCGTGTCCTTACCGCTGTATTTCACGGCGTTAGCTGCGCCCGGACCACCGAACTGAATGAACAATCGCTTGTTCTGCTGAGTGAGAATTTCGTCTGCTGAAATTTTTGGCATAATAAGCCTCCGCTATATGTTTACCATTTTACACTAAAGTTACGCCAAAAAGGCTTCGGCGATTTGTTTTTGTTGAGTATATTTCCAACTCCATACATGACCTCTGCGAGTCCCAAACGGATTTTGTAGCTCCATCTGGGAAACTGAGTATCTTTCATCATTTACTCCACCTACCCTACTCATGTCAAATTGCCACCGATACAACTCTCTAGAAGCAGTATCGCACGCGCATATCGGTCTGGCAAGTTCTGCCGCCGCCATCCTAGAAACTAGGGTTCGCAGCTCAGATTTCATTTGCCCGCTTGCGTCCAATGCCATTCCGGCCTTGAACCGCACTGTTATTGTATCAGGAGCTAGGAAGCTACTCCAAGGCGTAGAAATCCACGCCCCCGCCCCTACATCATACACCGCCTGCGCCGGAATTATAAACCCTAATCTGGAATCTCGTATTCCGGCACGACCAACCGCCATGCCTACAGCGGCGGGGTCTGTAGAGTTATTGATAGACAAGGGGTTGTAATCTGTATTGGGAACCCCACCGTCAACCACAGATGCCGTAGACGCAGTGTTATTGGTGCTGTAATAAGGGTACGGCATTGTTTCCCACTCTAATCTAACTTGACAATCGTCTATTGTTATTCCCTGTGGATTAGTTTTGCGTGTATAAACCTCTAAATTTGCAGCAAAATTACCAGAAATAGACGGGTCAATATCACCGATTGATGTTCCCTCGTACAAAATAGGGCGCACTAATAGCCAAGCGGAACCGGTAATTGTTGCTGTACCACCGGAGATAGCTATTTTTACCGCTTCAATTCTATATGTTTCTTCGACGACATCATTGTCTAACCTGTCAGCTGAAGCGAAGTACACAGCTAATTTGCTCAAATCTGTTTCGGTGGTTGTGACTGTAAGAGAAAACTTTTCTTTGAGGCCATCTCCATCTGGGTCAGAGTATGTGACTGGCCTAGTTGCCAGCAACAAAAGTTTTTCCACTCCTATAGATTGAATATACCCTTCATTTGTTTTTACAGAAATCCATTGCCCCGTAGCGTCTGTGTAGTCTGTGTATTGCAAACGAATGTTGTCGTATTTGGGATACCGCACTGTGGTTTGACCAAACTTAGGAGCAGCCCAATACCCCATATAATCACGAAGTTTTTGTTCAGCAGATTCAATCGCCCTAATTATGTCCTGCCGGCCAACCGCATCTGCATTTTGCCAAGCGTATTTCTTGACCGTATCATCGCAAGCACTATTAACTGGAACGGTAGAATTTGCCAACCCCCAAAAATGCCAGGGGTGGAAACCCATTTCTTTCCTGAATTGCTCTAGCGACAATAAATTTGGCATTTATAACGCCCGCCTATGAATAACAACGACAGCTCCGGCAACAGCCAGCCCGTAAGAAAGTGTCCACGGCACAAACCCGTGTACCAACAAAGCAGCTCCCAATGACACCCAAAAACTAATGCACATAACACAATGAAAACCACGCCCTATCCATGACTTTTGACCAATCCATCCCCTAAATTTACTGCCAACATCAAACGGCCCGTCATCTAATGCAATGAAGTAAGAAATCCTATACACCGCCAATACGGCAATTCCAAAAACAAACATTGCAATTAACTCCTTTGAGAAACTTTAGCATTGTATTGAGTAACCACATAACCATTTAGTATTCCCCAAACGCTGTGCCCCTTAAATTTCGGGGTAAATTCCCCGGGTTTGTAAGGCTTCCCTCCCAATGTCAGCATAATTCTTCCAAAATTGGCTTCCAGCTCTTCTGGAGAACGAGGCGGATTTTGCTTGTTGGCATTTTCCACCATTTGTTCAAATGTTAAACGGTAATCTAAGTTGCTGCTGGGTTTGTGTGTTCTTACATATTCTGCGACAGCTGGAATAGAAAGCATACCTGCGTACAACGCTGGGTATTCGGAATTCTTCACCTTTTCCGGTTGAGCTTTTTCTGTTTTTAGAAACATGAACTTTTTATTATCACCCATAATTTTTGCTGCCTCGCTTTCTATTTTCCGCAAAAGTTAATGTTTGCGTGTTCTTGGCGTCATTAGAGCCACCCTTCGACAAAGGAACTTTGTGGTGCGCTTCCATGCCATCCCCTTTAGTCAAACCAAGTTGACGACGCGCTTTGTTTCTATTGTTACGATTGTTTTTTTGTTCTGCGGTGCCGTGATAGTCATCGTACTCTTGCCGATAATTTCTTTCTTTTTTAGAAACATCTTTGGCGGAGTTTTGAAAATCTAATTTGGCTGGGTAATCTTTGTCTCCTCGTTTAGCCGGTTTTTCTCCGCGCTTTTTTTTGGCGTGGATGTTATGCCACAATCCCTTGCTTTCTTTGCTTGCAGTTTTTTCAGATTCGCCTTGCATGTAATTCGAAACGGTAGATATGTAATCTTCCGCAAGAGTAATTTTAGATTGCGCCCACTCCGAAATATTAGTGTCGTCTTCCAAACCGTCATATATTGCCTTGGCATTACGAATAATGCTTTGCAATTGAGATTTAGCCATCCCGCCTTCTTCGTCGTACTCTCCCTTGTCCAGCTTGTTGCTTGCAGGAGTTTTTTTCTCCTTCATATTCAACGCCTGTAAAGCTGTTAGGTATTTATCCCTGTTCAACCACCCATCGTAACTCAATGCATTTGACCCTAATATGTTTTGGGGGACATACATTGCTGGATTATTCTTGTCTGGATTTTCCAACAAAATAGTGGTGGAAATTTTTCCACCCGAACCTGAGCTGGATTTTTTGTAAGGAAGCGTAAACAATTTTGACAGTTTGATTTTCATTCTGCTGTCCCTGCGATTTTCCTGAGCGTCAGGAAATCTGACGGGGATATTCGGAGAAACCCTAGACAGCAACCCCAATAGTTTTGAGCGCACTATAGGATGCGTGTTTTTTCCTGTAAACGGTTTTGCTTTTCGGTATTCCCTAACCTGAACTCTTTTTTTTACCAAATCACTAAGCAGGGCTTTTGTGGAAACACCAGTAAGTCCAAGCAGGCTTTGTATTGCAGGCCAATTTGAGATACCGGGGTACTGGCTGCTGTGTATCGATTGTGCTTTTTGCGGAGAGAGCGTTCCTTTTTCTATAGCTCTCGTTACTATTGATTTATGAAGCGATTGTGTCAAAACGGCGTCCGGTAAAGTAGAAACTGTTTGAGAACCTTTTTTCCAGAATGTTTCATTTCCGGAAGACATTTTTCTCCAACCGCCAACAACAGTTCCATCACTCATATCAGATAGAGCTTTCATGACTAATTCATTGCGCTTTACAGCACCGCCATACGCATTTGATTTAGTAAAGGACGCCAAAGTCATTGTTGCATAACCCGATGATTTCTCAGACGGAGGTTTTGGCAACGGACTGATATTAGAACCCGGCCCCTTACTCGCGTTAAAATTAATACCTCTTTTGCTTTCGCGTATCTTTCTGGGCGCGGCGGAACCCCCTGCGGACGCAGAAGAAAATCTCCCAGTTTTGGGGTCGTGCATTCTGTTGTACTTTAGAGTTGTACGAATTATGCCTTCCTTCAAGGCATCTGCTATTGGCTTATTCATTTTTGATATAGGAATGAAAACTTTCTAAAGTTTTGACGATAGATAACATACTCGGAGTTTGCATCAATGAATACGAATTACCAATTTCTTTTTTGGATTTCTTTATGTTGCTTGCAACTTTAGCTCGCCCCTTTTTCAATGCGTTTATCGCAGCGGAAAGTTTCCTGCCAGAATTAATATCTGGCTGTGGTTTAAATATGTTTTTTATACCGGGCTTAATTATTGTATTTCCGCGTTGATACTTTATGCCCTTTATAATTTTATCCGAAATTTTTGCGGCCGCCGCTTCGAATTTAGCGTTTTGATTTTTTTTCGGATTAGACATACCCCGTTCACCACTTACGCGATTTTTTGGATTTTTTGCTAACTTGGCATTTTTTACCGGGTTTTTAGTTGGCCTTATGAGTTTAGCTGGTGTCCTAGACCATTTGTTGCTGTCACGCGCACCCTCATATTTTTTGGGGTTTTTCCCAATACTTGCGTCTGTTCTTGGATTTTTGCGGTTTTTTACAAATTTGCTATTTAATTTAGCTTCTAGGTTAGTTTGCCTGCCACGACTAGGTGCAGCTTTTCCGTGATTCCAATGAGTTGCCCCAGTTTCTTCACGGCGTTGATGCTCCATAAGCATGTTTCTAACTCCATTCCTTTGCATTACCCTAATCCCTCTTGCTCCGGTAGAGTTTACTTTTCCTACTCCAACCTGGGCTTGCAACCGTAGCTTTTTGAGATACGCTTGGCCGCGCTTTTGACTTGGGGTTCCAACTCCATTCGGTCGCAAAACATTTGCGCCGTAACGCCAACCATGTGATAATTGATTATGCGAATACGGTGTATCAGAAAAATGTTTCAGGGTTACAAGAATTTTATTTTCCAATTTCTCTTTTAGGGAAATTACATATTGCCGTGTGCTAGTAATTATGTTGCTCATGGTTTACCTTTTATAAAATTCTGTATTCTTTGAAAAGCACTAGACGCTGGTAAGTCTACCAGAGAGCCAGCAGGAGCGGGGCGTTTTGCACCAACCCAGCCTGACGCAATTAAATCTTGTAGACGTTTTCGGTCTTGTGCTATCGTAAGCCCAGCCGGTATCCCGATAATCCCCTTTGCTTGAGCTGGGACATTATCTTGGGGTCTTGCAATCGGTTTAATAGCACCACTGGGGTCTCCGGGTCTTGCAATCGGTTTAATAGCACCACCGGGCTTTCCGGGAGAGCGTAAAGTAGGAGGCTTCGGAGGGGGTTTTCTTGTGCTCGGTTTTGCGGGAGGTGAAGGTGCGGTTCCGCCACGGCCACGCCCGCTTTGCCCATCCCTTGGCCCAAAACTTGGTGCCGGAGGCACTGGTAGCCTTACTAGGGGTGAGCTCCCTGCTCGAAGAGTAATATCACCCCAGCGCTCTTGCGCTAAAATTTGTATTGCCAAATCTTTTTGCGCTCTATACGCACTTTCTAAAGCTGCTTTACCTTTCGGAGTATTTAGATATTCAGTTTGTGACAATAAATAATCTCTAGCCACGCCCACTCTATCAAGTCCCCTTGATTTTAAAAATGCTGCTACTTGTTCGGGTGTAGCATTGTTAATTCTAGATTGCGCTTGAGCCAAAGCCATTTGTTTTTCCGGAGTACTTTGCCACCCTCTTTCCAGAAAATTTAACTTTGCCCGGTCGATGGTTCCAAAAGGGTCAGTAACAAACTCCTTTATTTTTTGCCAAGTTGACTTGGTTTGGGTAGAAGCATTTTTAGTTAGTTCTTCTAAATTTCTCAGTCTTCCCTGCACCACCGGAGCCGGTTTTATTTGTATATCTCTCTTGCCCGCTGGGGCATTCGGGGCGGTTGGGGCTGTTGGGGCTGTTGGACCGCCCGCTGGGGCGCTCGGGCCGCCTGTTGGGGCAGTTGGGCTTTTAGCAGCAAAAGAATCTCCGTTATCCTTAAACTCTTTTTGTAATTTATTGAGTTCACGCCTAAGTAAACTTACTCGTGCTTCATATTCCGGATTTCTATCTCCGTTTGGCAGTCTCTTATACATAGGTATAAATCGTTGGAACGAGCGATACACATCGTAAACACTTCCCTGTTTAAAGTTCTCTTCTATATCCTTTTTTAATTGTTCTGTAGCTGCTTTAGTTAACTTGCCTGTTTTAGGGTTTATTTTGTACGGATTGTCTTTAGATTTAGCTTCAAATAATCTTTTAGCTTCCGCATCCGCTTTAGTAATTACTTCATCACCATCTTTCCATTTAGAACGATTTACGCCTAGTGCAGCGTCCTTTTTTGCTGCTTCTGCATCTGTTACTTTCTTGGCTGCCGCCGCTTCTGTTGCCACCTTCCTGGTTGCTGCTGCTTCTACGCGTGCCGTTTCCTTTGCTTCAATTTTTGCTGCCCTAAGCGTTTCTTTATACTCCTTGCGTTGCTGTGTTGTTAGGTTTGCAATTTGTTTTGGAGTTAACTCTTTTATATCCCCACTTTTTATAAGGTTTATTCTAGCCCTAAATTTTTGGGCTGGTGTTAGTTTTGCGGGGGTATCGGAGTCC